>Ga0209787_1000017_pt1 | contig 85546 bp, 94 predicted proteins | sample WorMetLIZISLAND2_2_FD_187414 | JGI IMG/M metagenome (GOLD analysis project Ga0209787, IMG submission 187414) | Marine gutless worms symbiont microbial communities from Max Planck institute for Marine Microbiology, Germany - Olavius loisae LIZARD... ... | reverse complement strand
GATCCGACGGAACCAGAGACTCCAAAGTCACCATCTCCAGTTCCGTCTGCTGGGGTGAGCGGTTTTTAAGCATCCCACATTGAATCAAAAGCCGCCGCCAAAGGCGAGGACTTTGTCAGCGGTCTGTTCGGCCGGATTTTTATCCGGCCGTTTTTTCTTTGCAGTTGTACGTTGCGAGGCGCCGCGATATTGCTTTGGCGGACGACTAGGCCGATCGGCTTCCAGGAAACACCCATGGCGCGAACCCGCACGAAACTGATCCGATCCCTATTGAAGACGATCGGTTACGATTTGCGCCGGATCCAGCGCGTAAATGTCTCTTCGCAAGAGAGTGGTGCTTTCTTTGACCGGGAGCCGGGATTTGAAGGATTCGATGCGACCCTGGCCAGGCCTGTCACGCATTTCGACATCTATCTGAGGACCTGTGCCCGGGTCGAGGTATTTGGCGGTGAGCACCGCCGGTTCGTCGGCGTGCCGAAGAGCGAGGTGATCGTTAGGTGTATGCGATCCCTGCTAAATTCCGTTCGATTTGCCCAGGAATCGGGCGTGAAGACGGAGTTTTCCTTAACGATTGTCGACGACCACTCCGACCCGCCCTGCCTCGACGCCCTCCGTGCCGTTCTCGAACATTCCAGTTTTCCGGCACAAATCGTATCCCTCGAAACCTACGGCAACGGGCCGTCCCTCGCCGCGACCTACGAACTCGCGCGAAAGAACGCCAAGGATCTGATTTATTTTGCCGAAGACGACTATCTGTACGACCGTTGCGCAGTCCTGGAGGCGGTGCGCAGTTATGAGCGCCTCGCCGGGACCCTGGACCGGGACGTCGTGCTGACGCTCGCCGATTTTCCCGACCGCTATCGACGGATCGATCCAGCCTATGTCCTGTTGGGCCAGAGCCGGCATTGGCGCAGCGTCAAATCGACGACCGGCACGATCGTCGTCAGCCTGGAAATCTTGCGGAAGTACTGGGAGAACTTCCAGGGCCTTACGCGATACGGGGTCGACGAGGGAGTGACCGAAGGCAACACCATCGATCTGATCTACGCGGATACCCCTTGCTTCTCGCCCCTGCCCTCACTGGCTCTGCACCTCGAGGTGCGCGATGCCCTCTCGCCTTACGTCGATTGGCAGAACTGGTGGGAAGCGACGCGCGGCACTGACTAGTGTGAGGCTAGTGGGACGGGCGGCCCCGTAAAAATGCCCAGGCAGCCGAAGCTTTTGCCAGGTTTCCGCGCACCTTCTTCGGGCGCAGCAGGAGAACGTAAAGCATGGTCTTGGCGCCATGACGCCATAGCAGGCGCCGGCCCTGCCGGGTCGCGGCGTCCCGGCTGCCGTGGCGGTTCAGCAAGAACAGATGGCTCCATGTCTGGTGCCAGTCCTTGAGCCAGCGGACGTAGGGCGTGTCCGGGACCGACAAGCCGCCCTCGTGGATTCCCCTGACTTCGGGAACGACCAAGAGGTGAAAACCGGCGCCGCACAGGCGTAAACACAGATCGGCGTCGTCATTGTACAGGAAGATAGCCTCGTCGAACCCATCGATATGGCGCCAGACGTCCATTTTAGCGAGCCAGACGGCGCCGGTCGTGAACCAAGTGCAAAAGGGTCCTTCCGGAACCGTGTGAACAGCATGATGGGTATGCTCGAAGGGCCCCATCAGCGATAACTCCAACCGGCCGGCGGAGTTTTCCAGCAATGGCGCCACGATCCCCGCTTTTTCGTTGGCGTCGGCCGCCGAAACGAGGGCGGCGAGCCCGTCGGTTGATATGCGGGCGTCCGGATTGAGCAACAGCCCAAAATCTGTAGTCGCGCGCGCGAAACCTTGATTGACGGCGGCTCCGAGCCCGCGATTGGTGGTATTGACGAGGCATTCGATGTCGGGGCGAGTCCGCTTCGCGATCGATACGGTCTCGTCATCGCTGGCGTTATCGACAAGGATCACACTGGGAGCGTCGGCCAGAGACGCGACGACCCCTTCGATGACTTGCTCGGAGTTGTATGTTACGAGGACAACGGTTACGCGGTCCCAGGGGTTGTTTGCCACGATTGGTGGATTTCCGCACAGTGAACTCGGGATACAATACCTCCCGGGTCTATATCACAGTCCCTACGAGGCAAACCAGACCGCGCAGTGTTGAGCCTGTTCAGTGGAGTGGCGACATGGTTCGAGCGCTAGAGGGTCAAGAGAAGCTCGGGGTCGCCGTATGGGGCATCGGAGACCATGCGCGGCGCAACCTATTGCCAGCCATCGCCGCCAATCCAGCGATCCGCTTGGCCGGTATTTCCAGCCGCAACCGATCCGTTTGTGAAGTCGAAGCGGAAACCTATGGCTGCCGTGTCTGGCCGGAATTCGGACGCATGCTGGCCGACGATGATGTCAATGTCGTTGTCATCGCGACGCCGACGGGATTGCACGTCGAACATGCGGGCGCAGCCTTGCGCGCTGGAAAACACGTGTGGTGCGACAAGCCGTTGAGCGAAACCTATGGTGAGGCGGAAACGCTTGTTTCTCTCGCCCGTGAACGGTCGCGGTCCCTTTGCACCGTGTTCGCTCCCCCTCACCACGAGCAATTCAGGATTCTGAGCGAGTTACTGGCGAGTGAGCGGGTCGGCCCGCTTCGAGATATCGAGGCTGTTTTCGAGATTCCGCACCTGGATCCGGATAACTTCCGCTACCGCCGGTCTTCCGGCGGCGGAGCATTCCTCGACATGGCGATTTATCCGATCGATATCAGTGCCCGTCTGATGGGCGGCCTCCCCGTTTCACTGTATTCCGAGATCGAGACCGAGGATGGGTATGACGTCGATACCGGCGGTCGTGCTGTCCTCGTCTTCGCTGGGGACAGGACCGCGGAGCTCCGTTGGGGATACGGACGGCCCTACGCAAACGCCCTTAAAATCACAGGAATAAACGGCACCATCACCGTTGACCGGCCGTTTTCGAAACCACCGGATTTTCAGGGCGATATCGTTATTGACCAGGGAACCGAGGATGAACAAACCATCCCAGTTCCCGCCTGCAATCAATTCTCCAAAATGATGACGGCGTTTGCGAAGGCGATAGACGATCAAGAGATCCGGTCGGCCTTTTACGAGGAAGCGCTGCGTCAACAAGGCCTTCTGGAGCAGGCGAAAAAGGCTGCTAGATGATGGCCGGCTCGGGCATGGGAACGATCCACCGGCCGTTCCGGGCCTCGAACTCGGGTTCCTTCGCTCTGATTTCGTCGATGTGGTTCCAGGCGAACAACAGTGCCATGTCGGGCGGGTCTTACTTGAAGCGATCGGGGTGGACGATCGGGATGTGGGTTCCGGGCGTCAGCTTGCCCTGTTTGGCCGGCGTCGAGTCGATGACATAGTCGATATCGCTGTTCGAGAGGCCGCAATAATTAAGGATGATCGTGCTCTTGGCCGCGGCGCCGTAGCCGGCAATGCGTTTGCCTTCCCGTTTGGCACTCATAACGATTTCCCGGATCCCGTCTCGGTTCGCCTCGCTCCGTTGCCGGAACGCATCCATGCCGGGTTTCGAGAACAATCCGCTGGTCTTTTCCCGTTCGAGGTATTCGCCAACGATCGGTGCCGGTTCGAACACCCCTGCACGCGCCAGAGTGTACCGGAGGGAACCCCCCTGCATGGCCATCGCCTCGACATCGATGATCTCCAGGCCATGGGCGGAATAGACATTGTTCACGCTGGATACGGAATAGGTGAAGACATGCTCGTCATAGAGTTGGTCGTAGGCGGTATTGGCGATCAGGTCGCCGAGATAGATGTTCTCCAAAACGAACACGCCGTCATCGGCGAGCAGGGCTGCAATTCCCTCGGCAACGCTTTTAATATCAGCGATATGGGCGATGACATTCATGCCAAGGATGAGATTGGCCTTGCCTTCCGATGTGACGACGTCACGGGCCGTTTCCGCATTGAAAAAACGATTGCTCGTGTTGATCCCGCCGGCGCTCGCCGCCGCGGCAATGTCGGCGGCCGGCTCGATGCCAAGGTGGCGTATGTCGCGCTCGGCGAAACTCCGCAACAAGGTACCGTCGTTGCTGCCGATTTCGACGACGAAGGGGTCGCGCTTTCCTTGGAAACGGGACTCGATCAGTGTTTCCGCCAAAACACGGAAATGCTCGCTGACAACCCGTGACGTGCTGGTCATGAACGGGTAATTCGGGCGGAAGATCTTGTCGGCTGCCGGAAGTTCGACGATCTGGAATGATTTACATTGGTCGCACAAACCAAGCTTCAGGTCGAAGAACAGTTCATTGGTGATTTCGTCCGGGTCCAGGAAGTTGTTGGCCAGCGGCATCCGTCCCATGTCCATGAACGGTTCGACCGGCGTAGCGCAGAATCGACAATGCGTTCCCATGAATTTGCCCGGTGAAAATGGTTGAGGTTCGGTCTCGGCAGGTCGATCGATTGCTTGATGGGCCTTGTATATTCTTTTTCTGTATTTCAAAAGTTATTTCAGCGGCGCGCGATGTTCTGGGCCGATGCGAAAGGATGGTTATTCCGGTGGAAAACGTTCTCGTAACGGGTGCGACCAGCTATCTCGGTGTCAATTTGCTTCGCCGACTGACCGAGGAGAACCGATCCGTTCACGTCCTGGCCCGTCCGAGTTCCGATAAATCGCGTTTTCGCGGTATCGATGCGATTCCGACGGTTCATGAGGTGGAGCCGAACGCAGAGTCGCTGATCGAGGTTGTGAAAGCGGTAAGGCCGGCCGAGATATTCCACATCGCCGGATACTATGTGTCCGATCACAAGCCTGAGGATGTTGACCGACTGATCGAATCGAACGTCCGATTTGGAACCGGGCTATTGGAAGCCCTGGCGCAAGCCGGTGGTGGAAACGTCGTCAATCTAGGGAGTTACACCCAAAATTACGATTCGGCTGGCTATCGTCCGCTCAATCTCTATGCGGCGACGAAACAGGCCTTCGCCGACGTCCTCGCCTATTACACCGATATCGGTGCGGTCCGGGCCGTGACCCTGAAATTGTTCCACACCTATGGCCCCGGCGACTGGCGCGGAAAACTCCTTCCGGCGATCCGCGATGCGCAACGCCAAGGCCGCGCCTTGCCGCTGGTCGCCGAGGACGAGACCGCTTTCGACTTGGTTTATGTCGAAGACGTGGTTGACGCCATGATCCATGCCGCTTCGCTGTTGACGGACTCGAAAAGTGAGATCAACGGACAGGAGTTCGCGGTTTCGAGCGGCAAGTCGTGTTCGATGACCGAGTTGATTGCCATGTTCGAGGAAATCGGCGGGACGCCGATCGAAACGGATCGGGGCGCCTACCCTCCCATGAAACGCGGCATCAAGGACCCGAGACGCGGACCGATCTTGCCGGGCTGGTCGCCAAGAACGGCCCTGCGCGAAGGAATTCGACGTTTCCTGGAGGCGGAGTAACCCATTGAAGACCCTAGACAGCCGCTTGCCGGGCGTAACGCTCCTCGAACTGCAGGTTCATCGCGATGGACGGGGGTTTTTCGTCGAGACCTACGACCGCCGCCGCTACCAGGATGTGGGCATCGAGGACCGCTTCGTCTTGGATGCGGAGTCCCTTTCCGAGACACCGGGCACGGTCCGCGGCCTCCATTTCCAAACCCCTCCTCGCGCACAGGCAAAACTCGTGCGCTGCCTTTCCGGGCGGCTTTTCGATGTGGTCGTCGATTTGCGCAGAGGATCACCGACCTACGGCGAGCATGAGACGTTCGAATTGGCGGGCGAGGATGGCCGCCAACTCTACGTCAGCGAAGGGTTCGCGCACGGTTTCTGCACCTTGGAAGCGAACACGCGTGTTGCCTATAAACTCTCCGATCATTACTCTCCCGGGCACGCAAAAGGGATTAGGTGGGACGATCCGGATATCGGAATAGAATGGCCTGCGCTCGCCCGACCAGAAATGTCGGAATCCGACGCGTCGCTTCCGCTCTTGAAGGATTTTCCCTCTGTTTTTGAATGGATTAAGTGACAAAGGCCCGGCGACAGGGCAGACGGACTAAGCTGGAAACATGAAGGTTCTCGTTACAGGTGCCGGTGGCTACATCGGCACGACCCTGGTGCCGATGCTTCTCGACGCCGGGCACACGGCCATCGCACTGGACCGCTACTTTTTCGGCCCCGGAATGCTGGCCGACCATCCGAACCTGGTCATCGTCAAGGAGGGCAACCGGTTCCTGGCGGAAGAGCATATGGTCGGTGTCGAAGCGGTCATCGACCTTGCCGCCCTGTCCAACGACCCGAGTGGTGAGCTGTTCCAGCATTCGACTTGGCAGATCAATTACGAGGCCCGCGCACGGACCGCGGAACTGGCGAAAAAGGCCGGGGCGACCCGGTATGTTTTGCCCTCTTCCTGCAGCATTTACGGCTTCATGGATGCGAACGAAATCGCCGACGAAACCTATCCGACCAATCCGTTGACGACCTATGCCAAGGCCAACGAAAAGGCCGAGGACGCCGTAATCGCCTTGGCCGACGGGCGATTCTGCGTGGTCGCGCTGAGGCAGGCTACCGTCTACGGCTATTCGCCGCGTATGCGCTTCGATCTCGCCATCAACGGTATGACCTACGGCGCATGGAAGACGGGGAAACTTCCGCTGATGCGGGACGGAACCCAATGGCGCCCGATGGTTCACGTCATGGATACGGCGCGTGCGTTGATGTTCATGCTCGATGCGGACGAAGACCGGGTAAACGGTGAGATATTCAACGTCGGTTCCGCCGAAAACGTCTACCAGATCGGGCCCCTGGCCGATGCGGTTGCCGCCACTGTTCCCCGCGACGTCGAAATCGAGTGGTACGGAGATCCCGACCACAAATCCTATCGGGTCGCGTTCGACAAGATCGAGGAACTCGGGTTCAAGGCCCGTTTCACGGCGGAAGACGGCGTCCGGGAACTTGTCGAAAGGCTTGAGGCCGGCGATGTCGATCGAACGCCTCGAACCATCACCCTGGAATGGTATAAGGCCCTCGTGGAGTGGCAGGAGATCATCCACGACGTCGAGCTCAGAGGCGGGATCGTCGACCTATGAAGGGCTTCATCCTCGCTGGCGGGACGGGATCTCGGCTCTACCCAGTGACCTACGCGGTCAACAAGCAGCTCCTCCCGATCTATGACAAACCGATGATCTATTACCCGTTGTCGGTGTTGATGCTGGGTGGGATCCGCGAAATCCTGATCATCTCGACCGAGGTCGGAATCCCACAGTTCCAGCGCCTCTTGGGTGACGGCAGCGCGATCGGTTTGACAATCAGTTACGCCGAGCAATCAGAGCCCCGCGGTTTGGCGGAGGCTTTTATCATCGGTCGCGAGTTCATCGGTGATGATCGGTGTTCGATGGTTTTGGGTGACAATGTCTTTTTCGGCCATTTGTTGCCGGACCTGGTGCGCGAAGCCGTCCAGGAAACGGTCGGAGCGACGGTGTTCGCCTACTGGGTGTCGGATCCGCAGCGCTACGGCGTTCTGGAGATGGACGACGAGGACCGCGTGATCTCCGTGGAGGAAAAGCCGGCCACGCCGAAATCGAATTGGGCCGCGACCGGGCTCTACGTCTTCGATTCGCGGGTCGCCGAAATCGCGTCGCGGGTCGAGCCCTCCGATCGCGGTGAATTGGAAATCACCGAAGTTTTGAATGCCTACCTCACCGAGGGCCAGCTGTTTGTCAAAAAGATGGGACGTGGATTTGCTTGGCTCGATACGGGAACCCACGAAACCCTTCTGCAGGCGGCACAATTCGTCGAGACCGTGGAGCAGCGTCAAGGATTGAAGATCGCCTGCCTGGAAGAAATCGCCTTTCGGATGGGGTTCATCGACCTCGCACAATTCGACAAGCGCTGGCATACCCTGCCCGATACGCCCTACCGAGCCTATTTGGCGGCTCTCAGCCAGGAATTCGCCAACGCCTGACGCCGCGTATCTGCCCTAAGTGGCTTCCACGAAACGATCGATGGTAAGGGTGAAGTGGTCGGGGAGACTGGATTCGAACCAGCGACCGCTCGGCCCCCAGCCGAGTGCTCTACCAGACTGAGCTACTCCCCGACGGAGAAAGTGAGTTGGCCATTAATGTTCGGGCCGGGCGCACTATACGCAGGCATCCCGGTTGGAGCAACAACTTGAAACCGCAGATTTCAGGTCTGGACGGTCGGGCCAAGGCGGCTCCGGATGTCCTCCAGTTCACGCAAGACCGACCTCAATTCCTGGTTCGAGGGCGGTTGATCGGCGCCGGCCGGTTGTTCGACATTCGTTGCCTGAACCAATACCGCTTCCGGCTTGTCGCCGCCTTCCCGCAAATACTTCTGGGCACCTTTGATGGTGAACCCATCGTCATATAGCAACGAGCGGATCTGGCGCAGTAATGCGATATCTTCCGGGCGATAGTAACGTCGGCCGCCACCCCGCTTGAGCGGGCGAATCTGACTGAACTTCGTTTCCCAGAAGCGCAGTACATGTTGCGGCAAGTCGAGCTCGGTGGCGACTTCGCTGATCGTACGAAATGCTGTCGGCGATTTACTGGCGCGGACCATAATCAGGAGTCGCCGGGCTGCCTAAGCTCGTTGATGCGGTTCTTCAGCACTTGTGAAGGTCGGAAGACGAGGACTCGTCGCGGTAAAATCGGAACCTCTTCACCGGTTTTCGGATTGCGCCCGATCCTCCGCCCCTTCTGGCGGACGGAAAAACTACCGAACGAAGAAATCTTGACGGTCTCTCCATCCGCCAATGCGTCGGTCATATAGCCAAGGACCGTTTCCAGGAGTTCGGCTGATTCGTTCCTGGACAGCCCGACCTCTTGGTAAACCGCTTCCCCCAGTTGAGCGCGCGTCACGGTTTTTCCAACCATGTCAGCTTTCCCCTACGTCTTGATCCTTGCCGCAGGGTATCGCCAAGGGCGAAACACGTCAATATTTCAATAGGATGGAGAACAGAGAGAGGTGGCGTGCGGATCGCACAAAAGGCTGGGGCGTGCCGGTGTCGAGCGACGGACTACCAGCGGACCAGGGCGACGCCCCAGGTCAGTCCGCCGCCCATGGCTTCCATCAATACAAGATCATCGGTCTGGATTCGTCCGTCCCGCACCGCTTCATCAAGGGCGAGCGGAATGGATGCAGCCGAGGTATTGGCGTGCCGATCAACGGTAACGACCATCTTTTCGCCGGTAAGCCCGAGTTTTCTGGCCGTCCCGTCAAGGATGCGCCTGTTGGCCTGATGAGGCACAAGCCAGTCTATGTCGTCCGCGGCGAGGCCATTTGCCTCGAGAGCTTCGTCAACGATTTCGGCGAGATTTGTCACGGCATGGCGGAACACCTCTCGCCCGACCATTCTGACATGGCCGACCGTTTGGGTGCTCGATGGCCCACCGTCGACGTAGAGGAGGTCATTGGTCGATCCGTCCGAGTGAAGATGGGTGGACAGAATGCCCCTGCCCCGGTTATGGCCCTGTTCGGCGGATTCCGAAGCCGCGTCGTCCTGTTCGGTCGCGCGCAGGATGACGGCACCGGCACCGTCCCCGAACAACACGCAGGTCCCGCGGTCATTCCAGTCGAGGATTCGGGTGAACGTTTCGGCGCCGATGACGGCGACGGTTTCGGCCTGGCCCGCCTTGACGAAATTGTCGGCGACGGAAAGCGCATAAACGAAACCGGAGCACACCGCTTGGATATCGAACGCGGCGCCATTGGTCATACCCAGTTGGTTTTGCACCTTGGTCGCCGTCGCCGGAAACGTGTTGTCGGGCGTTGTCGTCGCCAAAATGAGCAGATCGATCTCTTCGGCCGTGACCCCGGAACCCTCGAGGGCGCGTTTCGCCGCTTGCAGAGCGAGATCGGACGTCAATTCGCCTTCACCGGCCACATGACGTTGCCGTATTCCGGTCCTCGCCATAATCCACTCGTCCGAAGTATCGATCGCTTTCGCCAATTCATCGTTGGTGACGATGCGTTCCGGAAGATACGAGCCGGTGCCGGCGATGATCGAACGTTTGGCCATCATTCTGCAACCGCCCGATTTGCCGCGGCGTCTTCACCATGAACCCGTGTGAAGTCTTCACGGATACTCTGGTTGATCGCGTTGGCGATCAACTCTTCGGCGACGAGAATGGCGTTGGAAAAGCCGAACCCATCGGTTCCGCCATGGCTTTTGACGCAGACCCCGTTAAGACCGAGGAACATGGCGCCGTTGTATTTCCTGGGATCCATTTGCATTTTGAATTGGTTGAGCGCCGGTTTCGCCAGTATCGCGCCAACTGTCGCAAATAAAGAGGAAGTCAGGGCTTCTTTCAGGAACGAACCGAACAGCTTGGCCGTCCCTTCTGCCGTCTTGAGAGCAATGTTCCCGGTGAATCCGTCGGTAACGATGACATCGACGGTTCCCTTGGCGATGTCGTCACCTTCCACGAAACCATAGAAACTGATTGGCAGATCCGAGTCCTGGAGGATGCCGGCCGCTTCTTTTACCGATGAATTGCCCTTCAGGTCTTCGGAACCAACGTTCAACAATCCGACCGACGGGTTCTTTATACCGAGGACGCTGCGGCCGAACACCTCGCCCATAACCGCGAACTGGACCAGGTTCTCTGCATCGCAATCGACGTTGGCGCCTAGGTCCAGCATGACGGTTTGGCTGCGCATCGTCGGAAAACAGGTGGCAATTGCCGGGCGGGCGATGCCTGGAAGCGTCTTCAGGACGAATTTGGCCATGGCCATCAAGGCACCGGTGTTCCCGGCCGAAACGACACCATCGGCTTCGCCGTCATGGACCGCGTTGATGGCCAGGCGCATGCTCGAATTGCGTCCGCTGCGCAAAGCCTTCGCTGCCTTTTCTTCGTTCGTAACCACATCCGACGTGTGGCGGACTTCCGAAGCGGCTTTGACGTCCGGATAACGCGCGACCAACTGCGTCAATTGCTGTTCATCACCGAATAGGAGAAACCGGACGCCGGGCTTCTTTTTCAGCGCCAAGTGAACTCCCTCGACGACCATATGCGGCGCATTGTCACCGCCCATAGCGTCGATGGATAACGTCATCCGTTCAGACAAAGGGATATCCCTCGCCGTTGCACCAAGTCGGACCCGAAGTAGCCTTATGTTAAGCGTAGGAAACGAAGTTGAATAGAACTACGCCGCGTCTTCCGCGTCCATAACTTCTCGGCCGTCATAGTAACCGCATGCCGCGCATACATGATGTGGTCTTTTCAGTTCACCACAGTTCGGACATTCGTCATAGACGGATGCGCTAAGCGAATCATGGGCACGGCGCATGTTACGCTTCGACTTGGTGATTTTCTTCTTCGGGACCGCCATTCTAAAAATCCTAAGGTTCAAAACGCCCCGTCCAGAGGGAGCGCTTAGTTAAACAAAAAAGACGGCGAGGGCAAGCCGAATAGCCGGATTTTATTAGGATTTCACGAACCTTCCTTTAACTTTTTCAGGATCGAAAAAGGATTGTCCTGGTCGCTGCTGTCCCGAGTGCTCTTATCGGCGTCATCGCCATGCCAATGGTCTTCATAGTCAGCGCCGGGTTTTCGCGGAAAGGGGTCGATTTCCAAGGCCAGTGATTGGGCGATCAATTCCCCCAGATCGACGACACCGTTCTCGATCGGTTCGGAGAAATCGTCAAACGGTTCGATTTCGGGATCGTCGGATTCGTCGTTTTCGCCGGCGTAGCGGGCGGTTATTTCGAACTCGATGTCGAACGATACAGGCTCCAGGGTCACAACGCAGATTTGCTCGTATTCGGCCCGCGCCGACCCGGCTACGTCGACAATGAGAGAATCCCGCGAACCGCGGCGGACGGCTTGAATATCAGCGCGCAACGCCTCGATGGATGATACAGCCAGCCGCTTCGCCAAATTCCGACGTTCCTCCGATGTCGCCTCGAATTCGAAGGTGGTGCGACCGTAGGAAAGCGATTCGACATCGACGGGGCGTGAGAATTCGGGGATGTCCCGTTGGGTTTCGCGCTCGTTCATGGCGATCAGTTCCCGGTGCCCGGAGGCGGTCCGAAGTCGATCTTCCCGGCGATGATCTGATGGGTCCCAATGGCGCCTAGGGTTTCGGAACAATCAAAGACGTAATGCGAAACGGCATTGACGGAAGCCTCCGCCGGGTTGGATTTTCGAAAGAGGTTCCGCCGCAATGCTACTTCGAGACGCGGCCGGTCTCCTGCCTCGAGCGCGTCCTCATAGGCTTGAACCCGGCCGTAAAAGGCTTGCGCCATGCCCTTGATCCGGCGCCCGATGCCCATGTCTCCAACGCCCATTTCCCTCAAGTTCTGGTCCAGGTTCTCGAACATGATATCGAAAACCTCCTGGCTGAGTTCCTTCGTCGCCTCATGGTCCGATTTCATCCGATGGAAAAGCAGGAAAGCGTGTAAAAGCACCAGGTCAAACCGCCCATCGACGGTGTCGGGTACTTCGCAATCCAGGAAGAACGCCTCGCTGCGTGCTTGCGCGACAATGGCGGCGTAGAGTGCGGTCGCCGCGTCCGAGCGCGGCGGCTTTTTCGAAAATAGATTAAACAACAGCCCTCACCTACTGGGGTTCCGCCCGCACCGCAAGTTACCAACCTTTGAGGTTCGATTGACAAGCCGCATACCCGGAGTCATCTTCGTTGACGTGATCAATTCTGAATTGGATCGGCCCATCCATGCCGAAATCTAAACGCTTATCGGCGATCTTGAAAACCACAACTTGCCTAATCGCGCTGGGCGTCGCCGTGGCGGCCTGCAGCCCGCGGGTCCACACCCGTGGAAACCTGCCTGACCCGGAACTCGTTGCCGAACTGAAACCAGGCGATATCACCAGGGACGAGGTTGCCGAACTACTTGGTTCGCCCTCGAGTACGGCGGTGTTCGGTGGTGAGATCTGGCTGTACATCAGCGAACGAACCGAGACCCTAGCCTGGTTCGAGCCCGAGGTCATGGAAAGATCCATTCTGGTTGTCAGTTTTGACCACGAGGGCATTCTCAAGGAAGTGGAAACCGTCGGCCTCGATGCAGCGAACAATGTTGTTCCGATTGACCGTACGACACCGACCCACGGCTCGAAGCTCACATTCCTCGAACAGATGGTCGGCAACCTGCAACGGTTTGGAAAGAGGCAATAGCCGCAAAGAAAAAACCCCGGAGCCGGGGCTCCGGGGTTCCCTCAGAAATGCGTGATGATCAAGCCAGGATCGCCAGAAGAAGAATGGCGACGATGTTGATGATCTTAATCATCGGGTTGACCGCCGGGCCGGCGGTGTCCTTGTAGGGATCGCCGACCGTATCACCGGTGACGGCCGCGTGGTGGGCGTCGGATCCCTTACCGCCGTGGTTGCCGTCTTCGATGTACTTCTTCGCGTTGTCCCAGGCGCCGCCACCGGACGTCATCGAAATCGCGACGAATATGCCGGTGACGATCGTTCCCAGCAGCATGGCGCCGAGTGCCGTGAATGCCGCCGCTTGGTCGGCGACGAGGACAACCACACCGTACATCACGGCCGGCGCAAAGACCGGCAGCATCGACGGCACGATCATTTCCTTGATCGCGGCCTTTGTCAGCAGATCGACGCATTTGCCGTATTCCGGCCGCGCCGTGCCTTCCATGATGCCGGGGATTTCCTTGAACTGACGGCGTACTTCGACGACCACGGCGCCGCCGGCGCGACCGACAGCCATCATGCCCATGGAGCCGAAGAGGAACGGTAGCAGCCCACCGACAAAGAGCCCGATGACCACGTACGGATCCTGCAGAGTGAAGGTCACTTCCAAGTCCGGGAAGTAGTGCTTCAAATCTTCAGTGTAGGCGGCGAACAGGACCAGGGCGGCGAGACCGGCAGAACCGATGGCATAACCCTTGGTCACGGCTTTGGTCGTGTTGCCGACCGCGTCCAATGCGTCCGTCGTCTTGCGGACATCTTCCGGAAGGTCGGCCATTTCGGCGATGCCGCCGGCGTTGTCGGTGACCGGCCCGAAGGCATCGAGCGCAACGACCATTCCGGCGAGCGCCAGCATCGTGGTTGCAGCCACCGAAATCCCGAAGAGGCCGGCGTTGGCGAAGGAAAAAATGATGCCGCCGCAAATCACCAGGACCGGTAGAGCGGTCGCTTCCATGGAAACGGCCAGGCCCTGGATGATGTTGGGGGCGTGTCCGGTTTCCGAAGCCGCGGCAACGCTCTTCACCGGGCGGAATTCCGTGCCGGTGTAATATTCGGTGATCCACACGATCAATCCGGTGACGACCAGGCCGGTCAACGCGCAGAAGAAAAGCGACCAGCCGGTAATGCTCTCACCAGCCATGTCGTAGGCGGTGTCCCAGCCGATAAACGTCGAGATAATCCCACCGATCAACAGGGCCGAAATCACGGCGCTCGCAATGAACCCTTTGTAAAGGGCACCCATGATCGAGTTACTGGAGCCCAGACGCACGAACCATGTCGCGGCGACGGAAGCGATAATGCACACCGCGCCGACCAGCAGCGGGAACAGCATCATGGTCTCCTGGTTGGCGCCGGAGAAGAAGATCGCCGCAAGCAACATGGTTGCCACGACCGTCACGGCATAAGTTTCGAACAAGTCGGCCGCCATACCGGCGCAGTCACCAACGTTGTCGCCGACGTTGTCAGCAATGACGCCGGCGTTCCGGGGATCGTCTTCGGGGATGCCGGCTTCGATCTTGCCGACCAAGTCGGCGCCGACGTCGGCACCCTTGGTGAAGATGCCGCCGCCGAGACGGGCGAAGATGGAGATCAACGAGGCCCCGAAACCGAGAGCCACGAGAGCTTCGAGGACGTGGCGCAGACCTTCGGCGGTGGTGGTGTCGATCATGCCGCGGAGCACGGTGTAGTATACGGCGACGCCGAGAAGCGCCAAGCCGACGACCAGCATGCCGGTGATCGCGCCCGCCTTGAAGGCGACGTCGAGGCCGCCGGCCAGTCCTTGGCTGCGAGCCGCTTCGGCGGTACGCACGTTGGCTCGGACCGAGACATTCATGCCGATGTAACCGGCGGCGCCGGAGAAAATGGCGCCGATGAAATAACCGATGGCAACGATGAGGCCCAGTTTGAGGCCGAGGAGTACACCGATCACGACGCCGACGATGGCGATCGCCGTGTATTGGCGGTTAAGGTATGCCCGCGCACCCTCCTGCACGGCTCCGGCGATTTCCTGCATGCGTTCGGTGCCGGCCGGTGCCGACAACACTGAACGAACGGCCCAGGCGCCATGCAAAAGCGCCACAGCACCGCAAATAATGACAAATAGGTAGAGACTCATTCCCTCGTTTCCCCTCAAATTGGTTGTGGCCGTCGGAAACGACGGCGCGGAGGCGCCGGCCGCTCCTCAAATCGCCATTGCCAAGATTCCATTCGATCCCAATTTAGGCCCCTCTCGGGGCCAGAATTGCGGCGGAAAATGCCAGAAAAGGCGTGGTAACGCAACATGTGTTCGCACGTGCAGCGAAATCGACCGTGGTCGAACCGCGAAACCAGTCGTTGAGGGGCGCGATACCGAGCCCCGGACTCGGGGCTACTGCGCAGGTGTATCCAACACCGATTGAACCAGGACGTCCCCGATCAGGCCTTTTCCGAATTTCCGGTCAGCGATCAGTTTTAGCCGTTGTTTGAGAATGAAAACGTCGATCCGTTCCTCTTTCTTCAGCAATCGGGGCATAAACGCATGTAAATCCTTGATAAACGTATCGGCGATTCGGGGCATGATTCGCTGGATCCGGACCGCCTTTTTCGAACTCCTGGTTTCCAGTTTCAACTGAATCTGGACCTTCGCCACGACGTCATCGCCCTGAAAAATGGGTATGAGGATGGGTTCCATATCGATGAAGATCGACTTGACCTCTTCCTCTTCCTCCTCGACCTCGACGGTCGATTCCTCCTGGAAAGGCCCGAGCTTCATCAGCTTGAGGACGCTCACCGTGGCACCCGTCAGGATCAGGACGAGCGCAACCATGATCATGAGTTTTTTCAAGGATTCGCCCCCGAAGTTCCAGTTACCGCATTATTGCGGCTTGCTTATCGCATGAAAAGCCCTCTACGGCGCTAGAAGTGCCGGTACCCGATCTGTCGATTTGCGACTTCACCTCCGTTCTCGTCTCGAATCGAGATGATTGAAGGCCCCTCCCCGGCCTTTTGGATCTCGCCGATCGGTGAAATCGGTAAGCCGAGTTCTTCGGACAGGTCCGGCATCTTTTTGGCCTTTTCCGGCGGAACGGTGAACAGCAACTCGTAATCATCGCCGCCGGCGACAAGCGCCTCCAGATCAGTATGACCGCTGGAAACGCAGGTGTTCGCCGCATTGGAGAGCGGAATTCGGCCGAGGTCGATAGTGGCCCCGGAGCCGGAACAGCGGCAAACGTGTTCAAGGTCGGCCAGCAGCCCGTCCGAAATGTCGATCGCTGCTGAGGCGATTCCGACCAATTGTTGACCCAGGTCGAGACGCGGCGACGGTCGGCGATAGCGTTCGATCAAATAGGTCCGGTCGTCGGCCGGCAGCTCTCCGAGGCCGCCGCGGGCAGCCCGCAATCCCATCGCACCGTCACCGATCGTACCCGATACGAATATCCCGTCCCCGGGTTTCGCGGCGGACCGTGTCAGGGCTTGACCGGCGCCGACGGTCCCGAGCGCGGTAACAGTTGCCGTAAGCGGTCCTGCCGTAGCCACGGTGTCGCCGCCGACAAGACCGGCGCCGAACCGGTCGAAAAACAACGAGATTCCTTTGACGAAATCAGCCAGCCACTCTTCGGTCGTACCTTTCGGCAGGGCCAGCGCCAAGGTATAGGCCTGCGGTTTCGCCCCCATCGCGGCGAGGTCGGACCCATTGACCGCGAACGCCTTATGGGCGATCGCGTCGGGGGGGTCCTCGGCCAGAAAGTGCACGTCGGAAATCAGGCAGTCCGTGGTTACGACAAGGTCTTGGCCCGTCTCGAAGTCCAGCACTGCGGCGTCGTCCGTCAATCCAAAAGCGCCTGTCACCCGGCCGGAAAGGGGCGAGAAGTAGCGCTTTATGATTTCGAATTCACCGGGGAGGTCAGCAGCCATGTTTTCACGTTACCGCATGTCAATCGGCGACTTCATCCGGCCGAAAGGCGCGAGCGACCTGAAATATCACGCCATTGGCGAATGCTGCCTCCTTTTCCTCGACGAAGGCGAACGCCAGATCCCGGTATTCGGTAACAACGGTTCGGGCCGGAACATCCTTGCGTTCCAGGATTTCGAAGGTACCCGCTCTCAGGATTGCCCGGAGAAGCGCATGCAAGCGTTCGACGGTCCACTCGGCACTCAGGTGAGACTGGATGATTTCATCGATCCGGGACAGGTTGGCGGTTGTTCCCCTGACAAGCGCGCTGAGATATTCCGGGTCCGGTTTTGACAGCTTCGCCTGCGCCGATTTCTCAGGTTTCTCGTCCGGATCCCGCAAAGTCACGGTCCGCCAGCGGCTTTCCATGAACGACGCCAGAACGGGATCGGCCGGCGCCCCGGATAGGTCCATTTCGTAAAGCGCCTGGACAGCGGCGAGGCGGGCCGAACTCAAACGGAATCCGGCGCGTTTGGGCGAATTCGCTGGAGATTCGCTCGACGTCATCAGGATCCGGCTTGAAGTTGTTGTTTCAACTCCATCATCCTGAGGCAAGCCTCGGCTGCGCGACCGCCAACATCCTTTTTGTCGACCGCCGCGCGCACCCGCGCCTGCTCCTGGTTTTCACAGGTTAGGATTCCGAAACCGAGGGACGCCGACCGGTCGACCGCCAATTCCATTAATGCGCGGCTGGCCTCGCGGCAAATGTGATCGTAGTGGTCGGTTTCACCGCGGATCACGCACCCAAGCGCGATCACCCCGTCGTAACCGCCGCCGTTGATTCCGAACGAGACGGCCGCTGGAACTTCAAAAACGCCGGGGACCTCCACGCGTTCATACTCGATGCCGGCGGCCTGCAGAACGGCGATGGTGCCGCGGGCCAGTTCGTCGGCGATGTCGCTGTAAAACCGAGCCTCGACAATGAGGACCTTTTTGTTGGAAGGCATATCTGGGGTTCCGAATTCTTATTTTTCCGATATCGGGCGTTCTTCGACAACGCTCAAGCCGTAACCTTCAAGGCCGACAATGGTGTGCTTCGTATTCGAAAGCAAAATCATGTCCTTGACCCCGAGGTCGAGAAGAATCTGGGCGCCGACACCGTAATCGCGCAATTCGCCGCCGCCGCTTTTCGGCGGGCTCGCGGGAGCACAGGCCACGCTCCGCGACATGATGCGATCGGAGAGCGCCGTTCGGTGCGGTTCCCGGATCAAGACGACGACACCCCGCCCCTCTTCGTCGATACGCCTCATCGCGGCTTGCAACTGGCCGTTCTTGCCGCTCGAGTTGTCCCCCAACACGTCGTCCAAGACGTTCAAGGCGTGCATTCGCACGACGACCGGCTCGTCCGTCGTCACATCACCCTTCACCAGCGCGATATGTTCGGCATAGGCCACTTGGTTCTTGTAGACATACATCCGGAACTCGCCGCCGTACTCGCTGTCCAGCGTCGTTTCAAGAATGCGTTCGACGATACGGTCGTTGCGCAGGCGATAGGCGATGAGGTCGGCAATGGTTCCGATTTTCAGGCCGTGGAATTGGGCGAATTTCACCAGATCCGGCATGCGGGCCATGGTGCCGTCTTCGTTCATGATTTCGCAGATGACTCCGGCAGGGTTGAGGCCGGCGAGGCGTGATACGTCGACAGCGGCCTCGGTATGTCCGGTGCGTACCAAGACACCGCCCTGCCGCGCCTCCAGCGGAAAGATATGTCCGGGACTGACGATATCCTCAGGCCCTTTCGTCGGATCGATGGCGACGGAAATCGTTCGCGCCCGGTCGGACGCCGAGATTCCGGTGGTGACGCCGTCGCGCGCTTCGATCGAAACCGTGAACGCTGTCTGGTGGCGCGATACGTTGCGTTGCGCCATGAGCGGCAAATCCAAGTGACGAAGCCGATCGGCCGTCAACGACAGACAGATCAAACCGCGACCGTACTTGGCCATGAAGTTGACAGCCTCGGGTGTCGCCATTTGCGCGGGAATGACGAGATCGCCCTCGTTTTCCCTCTCTTCATCATCGACGAGAATGAACATCCGCCCATTTCGGGCGTCCTCGATGATCTCCTCGATCGAGGATAGGTATTCGGAATACGACACTTAGATCAGTCCTTTTCAAGAAGGCGCGCAACATACCGCGCCAGCATGTCGATTTCCAGGTTTACGGCGTCCCCCGGTTGCAGGTTGCCAAGCGTTGTCATTTCGGCCGTATGGGGAATGATATTGACCGAAAAACGATCGCCATCGACGGTGTTCACCGTCAGCGACACACCGTCGATCGTTACGGATCCTTTGCCCGCGATGAATTTCGCCAACGCCGCCGGCGCCTCGAAGGTCATTCGGATCGAGTCCCCATCGGGGCGATGCTCAGAGAGCTTGCCAATCCCGTCAACGTGACCAGACACGATATGGCCGCCGAGTTCGTCGCCGAGCTTGAGGGCGCGCTCTAGGTTGACGGCAGTGCCCACCTGCCAACCACTCATGGTCGTTTTATCCAGGGTCTCGGCGGACGCGCTCACGGCAAACCAGCCCGCTCCCTTCTCGATCACTGTTAGGCAGGCGCCCGAACAACAGATCGAGGCCCCGATGGCGACCGTCGACATGTCGAAAACGGTGGTGAATTCTATCCGCGTATCACCCGACCGCTGCAGGGATCGTACTTTCCCGACATCGGTGACAATGCCTGTGAACATTTCGATTACTCCCGGTTGTGTGGCGGGTCGATACGATCGAAAATCTCGACGATGTCCGCACCCATAGACCAAGAAGTCCGGTAGGTAAATGCGCTCATTTCCGGCAATGCTTGAATGTTCATAGACGCGATCGCGGCAATGCCGTCGCCGCCCATCACTGCGGGATGGCGGATCGAAAAGTAGCGGTCGATGAGCTCGGCCACGAGGAACCCGGAAGCGAGCGTGCCGCCGCCTTCTACCAGAACCCGCGTCAACCCGCGGTCTGCCATATTTGCGGCCATGGCGATCAGGTCGACACGGCCGTCCTTCCCGCCGGCGACCGGTATGACGAGAGCGCCCGCAGCGGTCAACTCGAACTCTTTTTTGCGGTCCGCGCGTTCCGTCGTGTAGATCCAAGTCGCGGTATCCGAGGCGCTGGTGATCAATCGGTGACCAGGGGGTATCGAGAGTTTGCTGTCCACCACGATCCTGACCGGAGAGGACTGGTCGAGGCCGGGAAGCCGGCAGGTAAGGCTCGGGTCATCCAGTACGGCGGTCCGCGTGCCGATGACGATGGCGTCATGATTGGCGCGCAATAGATGCGAGAACTTCCGGGCCTCCGGACCGGTGATCCATTGGCTGGCACCGTTTGCGGTGGCGATCCTCGAATCCAGGGTCGTCGCTGTTTTTAGGGAGAAAAACGGACGGTTCGCTCTCTGCCGCAGGAAATACCCGCGGTTGACCTCGAACGCCTCGTCCTCGCAGAACCCGATGCCGACGTCGACACCGGCTTGCCGCAGCATTTCGATCCCATTGCCGGATACCCGGACGTCTGGATCGGTGATGGCGATGACAGCGCGGCCGATCCCGGCATCGATCAGGGCGCCGGCGCAGGGCGGCGTTTTGCCGTGGTGACTGCACGGTTCAAGGGTGACATAGGCCGTGGCGCCCTGCGCCCGCTCGCCGGCCCGGGCCAGGGCCTCCGTCTCGGCGTGCGGGCGCCCGCCCGGTTGGGTCCAACCGCGACCGACGACGACGGGCCCTCCGGCCTCCCCTTCTCTAACGATGACACATCCGACTGCCGGGTTGGGCCATGTGGTGCCCAATCCCCGACGCGCAAGCGCCAGGGCATTCTGCATATACCGGTGATCGTGCGGTCGGGCTTGGTCAGTCACTCAGTTCTTCGACGAAGGTTTCGAAATCCTTGGCCTCGCGGAAATTCTTGTAGACGGAGGCAAAGCGGACATAGGCGACCTGGTCCAGCTCCCGCAGTTTCTCCATGACCATCTCACCGATGGCCTTGGTCGGGATTTCGCTCTCGCCGGACGTTTCGAGTTGCCTCTGTATGCTGTTGACAATGCGTTCCACGCGGTCTTCCGGAACCGGGCGCTTGCGCAGTGCGATCCTGAGCGAACGGGCCAGTTTGTCCCGGTCGAATGGCGCTCTCGAGCCCTCGCTTTTTACGACCGTGAGTTCGCGAAGCTGCACGCGTTCGAACGTCGTCCAGCGCGCCCCGCAGTCGGGGCAGGATCGCCGGCGGCGGATGGCCGTATTATCTTCCGTCGGTCTCGAATCCTTGACCTGTGTATCTTCATGGCCACAAAACGGACAACGCATCGTATTGATTCCCCCTGACGCGGATTATGCGTTCAAATTGCCTTCATTCGAAAGGAAAGCGGACACGGCGCTTAGGTCGCCGCCGCGTAAACCGGGAATCGGGCGCAAAGGTCTTGCACTTTCTCGGCCGCAGCACTTTCTGCCGCACTGTTGTCCTCGGGATTATCCGCCAGTCCTTCAAGTACATCGCCAATCAGGTTGCCGACGGACCGGAATTCTTCGACGCCGAAGCCACGCGTCGTCGCCGCCGGCGTTCCCAGGCGGATGCCAGAGGTAACCATGGGTTTTTCCGGATCGAAGGGGATACCGTTCTTGTTGCACGTCATCCGTGCCCGGTCCAGGCTCTCCTCGGCATCCCGGCCGGTGACGCCCTTGGGCCTGAGGTCGACCAACATGAGGTGCGTGTCGGTGCCGCCCGAGACGATTGCGAAGCCGCGTTCGACCAATGTTTCCGCCAGGGCTATGGCATTCTCGACGACGCGCCCCGAATACTCCTTGAATTCGGGCTGCAAAGCTTCACCGAAGGCGACCGCCTTGGCTGCGATCACATGCATGAGCGGTCCGCCCTGCAATCCGGGGAACACGGCGGAATTGATTTTCTTACCGATATCGGCATCGCGGCTCAGGATCATGCCGCCGCGGGGTCCGCGCAAGGTCTTGTGCGTGGTGGTCGTCACCACGTCGGCGAGCGGTAGCGGGGACGGATGATGGCCGGTGGCGACGAGCCCGGCGAAGTGTGCCATGTCGACCATCAGATAGGCGCCAACATCATCGCAAATCCTGCGGAACCGCTCGAAATCGAGCGTTCGCGGATAGGCGGAGCCGCCGCAAATGATGAGTTTTGGCTGGTGTTCTTTGGCCAAGCGCTCCACTTCATCGAAGTCGATCAAATGGTCGTCGGGTCGAACACCGTACTGAACCGCATTGAACCATTTGCCTGATTGGGCCGGCGGGGCCCCATGGGTCAAGTGCCCACCGGACGCGAGCGACAGCCCCATAATGGTGTCGCCGGGCCGCAGCAGCGCCATCATGACCGCCCCGTTGGCTTGCGCACCCGAATGCGGCTGCACATTGGCGAACTCGCAATCGAACAATTCCTTCGCCCGTTCGATGGCCAATGCCTCCGCGACGTCCACGTATTCGCAGCCGCCGTAGTACCGGCGGCCCGGGTATCCCTCCGCATACTTGTTTGTCATGACGCCGCCCTGGGCTTCCATGACGGCGCGCGACACGATGTTCTCGGAGGCGATCAGTTCGATCTGATCCCTTTGGCGGCCCAGCTCGTCGGTAATGGCTCCGAACACGTCAGGGTCGCGGTCGGCCAGGGTTTGCGTGAAGAACCCCCGAAGATACTCGGAAGGGTAAGATTCATCATTAAAATCAAGCATTAATGAGGTTTCCTTAAAGTTTGACTTTACGGATTTGACAGTTTGTCGACCCGTCGCGCATGACGGCCGCCTTCGAATTCAGTTTCCAGGTATACCTTCAGGCAGTCGCTTGCCGTGTCGGCGCCGATCATCCGGCCGCCGAAACAGATCACGTTGGCGTCGTTGTGGAGACGGCACATCTTCGCGCCCAGTGCATCGTGGATGAGCGCCGCCCGGACGTTGGCGTGGCGGTTGGCGGCAATGCTAATCCCGATGCCGCTGCCGCAGACGAGGACGCCCCGTTGGGCGCGGCTGTCGGCAAGGGCCTGGGCCATGGCGTAACCGAAGTCGGGATAGTCGACCGAGTCGGTTGAGTTGGTGCCGAGATCGAGAACGTCGTAACCCATGTCAACCAAGTCGTCCCGCAGGGAAGACTTGAGGTCATAACCGGCGTGGTCACTGGCGATCGCAATTGTTTCTTTTGGCATTCTTGTCTTTCCGCGTCGTCATCCGTTCCTGTAGCGGGCCGCCGTCATCGGGTGTAAGCCGCAATGAGGGGCGATTAGATACCATATCTTGCCTTTTGCTGCCAACCAAACACAAGTGCTCGAACGCTAAAAATTGTGACGTGGTTCGTTGAGAAAAGGCGGAATTCTTGTCGGCCCTTTTAACCTCGCGGTTGGGAGAACAGGATAGTTGTTAGGATCATGGAGAGGCCCTATGATACCCCGCAATCAATAAAGAAATACCATTCCTCAGGGGGACTCAATGAGTGACGAGAGCGTGAAAACCGTTTCCAGAATCGATTACTTGCGCATGGCCACAGACATCGTCTCGGCATATGTCGGCAATAACAAGGTCGACCGAAGCGACATCCCGGCTCTGATTCACGGCGTTTTCGATTCCCTTCACAACCTCGACGGCGGCACGGTCGATCTCGAAAGAGCCGCTCCAAAACCGGCCATTTCCGTACGAAAATCCGTAACACCGGACTATATCGTCTGTCTGGAGGACGGAAAAAAACTGAAGATGTTGAAGAGGCATTTACGAACTTCTTACAACATGACTCCCGAGGAGTACCGGGCGCGGTGGAACCTGCCGTCCGACTATCCGATGGTCGCGCCGAACTACGCCAAGCGACGTTCGGATTTCGCGAAAAAGATCGGTTTGGGTCGGAAGTCCGTTTAGAGCCTTCGTCGACCGGCCTTAATTCCAGTCCTGGAGATCAGCTCGGAAGTGGCGCGCCATCAACGCTTCTCTCGAGTACGCGCGAGTGCCGCTTTTTTGGCCAGCACGTAACGCAGTTTTCTCCCGGCCACCGCTTTCATCTCTCGCGTCGTGTGTTTTGTCGAGGCGACTGTCGTCACCTCGGTTCCGGTGATCGGATCAATTGCCGAAACGCGGACGGCGTTGCCGACCTGGCGAAACTCGAAGAGGATCTCGGGCAGATAGACGTCCTTGGATTTCATCGCCCCGGGAATATAACCGATTACATGCTCCGTCGATACTGTCCGCCGGTCTCGAACAAGGCGTCCGTTATCTGACCCAGGGAACAAACCCGGACCGCCTTGACCAGGACTTCGAAGACGTTGGCGCCCGATGTGGCGGTCCGCTTCAATTCTTTCAATATGCTCTCGGCCGACTTCGCGTTCTTGGCCTGGAACGCACGCAGCCGCTCCACCTGGCTTCTTTTTTCCTCTTCCGTGGAGCGCTGAAGTTGCGGTTGCACCTCGCCCGGCTCGGGATCGGGATTGAGGAACGTGTTGACACCAATGATCGGGTAGGTCCCATCGTGCTTTTTCGACTCATAGAAGAGCGATTCGTCCTGGATCTTTGAGCGTTGATATCCCGTTTCCATAGCGCCGAGAACGCCGCCGCGTTCCGAAATCCTCTCGAATTCCCTGAGCACCGCCTCCTCCACGAGGTCCGTCAATTCTTCGATGATGAACGAACCCTGATTGGGATTCTCGTTTTTGGCGAGGCCCCATTCCTTGTTGATGATCATCTGAATGGCCAGGGCCCGGCGCACGCTTTCCGGGGTCGGCGTGGTGACCGCCTCATCGTAAGCGTTGGTATGCAGGCTGTTCGTATTGTCGTAGGTGGCAATCAGCGCCTGCAGGGTCGTACGGATATCATTGAACGACATTTCCTGAGCATGCAGGGAGCGGCCCGAGGTTTGGGTGTGGTACTTCAGTTTCTGGGAGCGCTCGTTGGCGCCGTATTTGAAGCGCATCGCCGTCGACCAGATGCGCCGGGCGACCCGGCCCATGACTGAGTACTCCGGATCCATGCCGTTGGAGAAAAAGAAACTCAGGTTGGGTGCAAAATCGTCGATGTGCATGCCGCGCGCCAGGTAGGCTTCCACGTAGGTGAAACCGTTGGCCAGCGTGAAGGCCAGTTGCGATATGGGATTGGCGCCGGCTTCGGCGATGTGGTAGCCGGAAATCGATACGGAGTAGAAGTTCCGCACCCGATGGTGGACGAAATACTCTTGGATGTCGGCCATCATCTTGAGCGCAAACTCGGTCGAGAAGATACAGGTGTTCTGGCCCTGGTCTTCCTTAAGGATATCCGCTTGGACCGTGCCGCGGACGTTTTCGTGGACCCAGGCGGAGGTCTTCTCGACCTCCTCGTCTGTCGGATGGCGCTCGTTTTCCTTGCTGAATTTCTCCAGTTGCTGATCGATGGCCGTATTCAGGAACATGGCCAGGACCATCGGTGCCGGTCCGTTGATGGTCATGGAGACCGACGTCGTCGGGTCGCAGAGATCGAAACCGCCGTAGAGAACTTTCATGTCGTCGAGGGTGGCGATGGACACACCAGAATTGCCGACCTTGCCGTAGATGTCGGGCCGTTCGTCGGGGTCGAACCCGTAGAGTGTGACCGAGTCAAATGCCGTCGACAGGCGTTTGGCGGAGGAATGTTCCGACAGGCTCTTGAAGCGGTTGTTGGTGCGGAAGGCATCTCCCTCGCCGGCGAACATGCGGGTCGGGTCTTCGCCCTCGCGTTTGAAGGCGAAAACGCCGGCCGTGTAGGGGAAGCTACCCGGCAGGTTCTCACGCAAAAGCCAGCGCAGGAGTTCGCCATGGTCTTCGAACTTCGGCAAGGCAACGCGCGGGATGTGATTTCCCGAGAGGGTTTCGCTGGTCAGCCGGGTCCGGACCTCCTTGTCGCGGATCTTGACCACGTATTCCTCACCTGAGCAGCTCTCCCGAACTTCCGGCCAAATCTCGAGCAGTTTCCGGGCGCGGGGGTCGAGTTCTTCCTCGCGCGCCGCGATCAAATCGTCGAGGTCGGAACTCGGTTTGTCGACTTCCGCCAACATCCGTTTGGTTTCCGTCAACTGCTGGCGCTGCCGGGCTACCTGGGACTGCCTTTCGACGGTTGCGTGGTAGTCCCGAACCGTTTCGGCGACCTCGGCCATATAACGCTGGCGATCGGGCGGAAGGATGGCCTGACCTGGCTCCGATGCTTTTTCCGATAATGGCTCGCTATCGCAGGGAAACGGCGGGAAACCACGGCTTTCGAATTGGCGTAACAGTTCCTGATAGAGTGCCGTGACGCCGAGGTCGGCGAACCGGGACGCGATGGCACCGAACACGGGCATGGTTTCCGGGGCGTCGGCGAAGGCCTCGCGATTGCGCTGCACCTGTTTGCGGACGTCCCTGAGGGCGTCCTTGGCGCCCTTGCGGTCCATCTTGTTGATGCAGACGACGTCCGCGAAGTCGAGCATGTCGATCTTCTCGAGCTGGCTGGCCGCGCCGAATTCGGGCGTCATCACGTAGAGGGACACGTCGGCGATATTCACGATCGCGGTGTCGCCCTGCCCGATTCCCGGCGTTTCGACGATCACCAAATCGTAAGCGGCGGCCTTGCAGGCGAGGACGATATCGGTGATCGAATCCGGTACTTCACTGTCCGCCTGGCGCGTGGCGATCGAGCGCATGAAGACGTTCTGATCGGAAATCGCATTCATGCGGATCCGGTCGCCGAGCAGCGCGCCGCCCGTCTTCTTGCGCGACGGATCGATGGCGATAACGGCGATTTTCGGGTTTCGCGAATAGAGTTGCAGGCGGCGGATCAGTTCGTCGGTCAGCGAAGATTTTCCGGCGCCGCCGGTTCCGGTGATGCCGAGCACTGGTATGGGGCCGTTTTGTTCGGCCAGGTCCTTCAGCGCACCCATCTGTTCTGCGGACAGTTTGGACGCTTCGATGGCCGTGATTACTCGCGCCAAATCGGCTTTGCCGCCGTTACCGAGTTTAGTTTGGTCTTTGGGAACGTCGGCCGTGAGATCCCGGTCGGCCGCCTCGATCATTTGAAAGATCATCCCCTGCAGGCCCATGGACTGGCCATCATGGGGAGAAAAGATTCTACTGACGCCGTAGTTGTGCAGCCGTTCGATTTCGTCTGGCACGATCACGCCGCCGCCGCCGCCGAAGACCTTGATGTCGGGCCGGCCGTTCTCACGCAGCTTGTCGAGCATGTACTCGAAATACTCGATATGCCCGCCCTGATAGGAACTGACGGCGATGGCGTTGGCGTCTTCCTCGATGGCGGCGTTGACGACCTCGTCGACGGACCGGTTGTGACCGAGGTGTATGACTTCGGCGCCCGAGCTCTGGAGGATGCGGCGCATGATGTTTATCGACGCGTCATGGCCGTCGAAAAGGCTCGCGGCGGTGACGAACCGAACGGGGAACTCTGGGGTATAGGTCTTCGGGGTTGCCGAAGTTAAGGGGTTGCCGTCATCGGGCATGGAATCCTCCCTCGATCCGCACGAGTTGGGCGTCCGCTCCAACAAAGTATACCGCCATCCTGGGCGTTGGTGCGGATATATATACGATCTTTACGTTTACGTAAACGTAAAGATCGTATATGGCCGTGGAAAACCGAAGCCAAAACCTCCGAACACCGCGGCATCATTGACATTCCGCTGCACACGTGAATTGATCGCTCGTTTTCGTTTTCCGCCTCCGAATTTTCAACTGTGACTGGGTATTCGAACGCCATGGCCAATTCGCACCGCCCCGAAACCATCGCCCTGCACGCTGGTTTTCGCAAAGATCCGGCAACCAACTCGGTTGCCGTTCCGATCAACCAGACCACGTCCTATCAGTTCGACCACACCCAACATGCGGAGAACCTGTTTGCTCTCAAGGAACTGGGCAACATCTATACGCGCATCATGAACCCGACCTGTGACGTCCTTGAGCAGCGCGTCGCCGCCCTCGAAGGCGGTGTCGCCGCGCTGGCCCTGGCGTCAGGACGGGCCGCGTCAACCTTCGCCGTCCTCAACCTCTGTCGCGCCAGCGACAATTTCGTTTGCTCCACAGACATTTACGGTGGCACTTGGAACCTATTTGCGAACACCATCAAGGACATGGGGATCGAATGCCGTTTTGTCGATCCGGAGGACCCGGAGAACTTCCGGCGCGCCACCGACGATAGGGCCCGGTGCTACTATGCCGAGACCCTCCCGAACCCGAAACTCCAGGTGTTCCCCATCCGGGAGGTCGCTGACATCGGCAACGACCTCGGCGTTCCGCTGATTATGGACAACACGGCGGCGCCGATCATTTGCCGCCCCATCGACCACGGCGCGGCAATCGTCATTTATTCGACGACCAAATACATCGGCGGGCACGGCACGTCGATCGGCGGCCTCATCGTCGACTCCGGCCAATTCGACTGGGAGGCCCATGGCGAGCGCTTCCCGACGCTGACCGAGCCGGACCCAAGTTATCACGGCGCCGTTTGGGTCGAGGCCGTCAAGCCGCTGGGACCCATCGCCTACATCTTGCGTGCCCGGGTCATTTTGCTTCGAGACGTCGGCGCCTCGATGAGCCCTTTCAACGCGTTCCAGTTCATCCAGGGGCTGGAAACCCTGCCCCTCAGAATCCGGGCCCATTGCGAGAACGCCGAAAAGGTCGCCGCCTTTCTCAACGGTCACCCGAAGGCCTCTAAAATCATCTTTCCGGGCTTGCAGGACGGCGAATTCAAACGCCGGGCGGATGCCTACATGGATGGCGGTTACGGCGGTCTTGTCGGTTTCGAACTCAAGGACGGCCGCGAGGCGGGTCGGACCTTTATTGATTCCCTCGAACTCTTCTACCACGTCGCCAACATCGGTGATGCGCGAAGCCTTGCCATCCACCCGGCGACGACGACCCATTCCCAGTTGACCGAGGACGACCAGTTGGCGACCGGTGTGACCCCGGGTTATGTTCGTCTGTCGGTTGGTATCGAGCACGTCGACGATATCATCGGCGACCTGACGCAATCCCTGGAAAAAGTGTGAGCCCATGGCAGCGGCCACCCCGTCCCCGTCCTTTCCACAAACCCGGATGCGTCGCAATCGGGCGCAGCCCTGGCTGCGGCGCCTGGTGGCCGAAACGCGTTTGTCTGCGGACGATTTGATCTGGCCCGTGTTCATTGTCGAGGGCACCGGTCAGCGACAGCCGGTACCGACCATGCCCGGTGTCGAAAGGTTGTCGATCGATGTGTTGGCGGAAGAGGTCAGTAAGGCTCGGGATCTTGGGATTCCGGCAGTTGCGGTCTTCCCCTATACCGACGACGCCTTGAAAACACCGGATGCAGAGGAAGCGTGGAACCCGGACAACCTTGTCTGCCGCGCGGTCCGGGAACTCAAGGAGCAGGTACCGGAAATCGGCGTGATTTGCGATGTGGCGCTCGACCCCTACAACGCGGATGGCCATGACGGTCTCGTTCGGGACGGCATCATCGTTAACGACGAGACCGTCGAGGCGCTGTGCAAACAAGCCGTCGTTCAAGCCGAGGCTGGCTGCGACACCATCGCGCCTTCGGATATGATGGACGGGCGTATCGGATCGATACGGACGGCGTTGGACGCAAAGGGGTACGACGACGTCGCGATCCTCGCCTATGCGGCCAAGTATGCGTCGGCTTTCTACGGCCCGTTTCGCGACGCCGTCGGCTCCGGCGGCGCATTGAAGGGCGACAAGAAGACCTATCAGATGGCGCCCGCCAACACCGACGAGGCGCTGCGCGAAGTGGCGCTGGATATATCGGAGGGCGCCGACATGGTCATGGTCAAGCCGGGGCTGCCCTACCTGGACATCGTCTGGCGGGTGAAACAGGCGTTCGGGGTCCCGACCTTCGCTTACAACGTGAGCGGTGAGTACGCCATGTTGAAGGTGGCGTCGGAAAAGGGTTGCCTTGACTACGAGCTGGTGATGATGGAGGCCTTGAGCGCCTTCAAACGCGCCGGTGCCGACGGCATATTGACCTATGCGGCGCGAGACGCCGCCATGCGGCTCAAAAAAGGCTAAATTAGGTTTATAAAGACCGCTTAATTGCCGCCGACCATATCGAGCATACGGTCGATGTCGAGGACGACCATCAACTTGTCTTCGAGACGGTAGACACCCGTCGACACTTCCCGCCATGTCGGGTCAAGCGTGCCCGGGTTCTTCTCGAACAGGTCCGTGGACAGGCCAATAACGTCGCCAATGCGGTCGACCAGGAACGCGTAAAGGTCGCTTTCGTGTTCGACAGTCACGCCCATACCGACGGCACCGTTGCCACTCGATGAACTCGTCAGGCCGAGACGGACCCTGACGTCGATCACGGTAACGATCCGTCCACGCAGATTGATCGAGCCCTTGACCTCCGGCGGAGCCAGAGGAATGGAGGCGATTTTGTCGGGGGTCAGGATGTCCTGGACCTTGAGGACCGGGATGCCGAACATCTGGTCGGACACGAAGAACGTGACGAAATCTTCGAGATCCTCACCCGGATGGGTGGCGGTGAGATCGTGGGAATCGGCGCTTTTCAGGTTGGTTCCGGTTGAAGCGACTTCACTGGACATGTGTTTCTCTCCGCGTCGGTTTCGGCGCCCCGAATATCTATGTTGTATTTATCAAAGCCTTTGAATTAATGCACGATTTATTCAGTTTCGAGATGTTTCATTGTGTGACAAAACGATCTCGGATGGCGTCGTGGGAACATCAATTGGAGAGCCAGCCTGCGATGATTTCGATCTGCGTCGGCGCCATCAAAGCCGGTGCGTGACCGATTCCCTCGAGCTCGATCACGCGGGCTTTCGGCCCCCTAACCTGCATTTCGCGCGCCGTCTCGGAGAGGAGGACATCGGACTCCTGCCCGCGTAGGGCGAGAACCGGGCATCGGACGGCGTCCCAGATCTCCCAGAGATCGGCATCGTCCTCGACCGCTTTGCGAAACGGGTCGGCGATGGTCGGGTCGTATTTCAGGCGCCAAGATCCGTCCGGCATTTGGCGTGAACCATGATGCGCGAGGTGCGCCCATTCCTCATCCGACAGGGGACCGAAAGGTGCATGGACTTCGCGATAATAAGCCTCCACATCGGCCTGGCGGGTGAAGTTCTTGGGGGACAGCAAGTAACCGGCGATACGCTGCAAGGCCGCCTTCGGTATCCATGGGCCGATATCGTTGAGGACCAACCGACGGATCGGCGGCTCCGGCGATGCGGCTAGTATCATACCGATCACGCCACCCATCGATGTTCCCAGCCAATCGACCTTCTTGAGACCGAAGTGGGTAATCATATGGCTCACGTCGCCGACATAGGTTTCATAGTTGTAGAACTGCGGATCAGCCAGCCAATCACTCTCTCCGCGGCCGGCGACGTCGGGACAAAGAACCCTGAAGTCACGACTGAGCGCTTCCGCGATGGCATCAAAATCGCGGGCATTGCGGGTCAACCCGTGAACGCAGACAAGAACGTCCGGATTTTCGGTATCTCCCCAATCGTAGATCTGGATGGTGTGGTCTCCGGCTGTGCCTCCACATTTCAGATCATGGCGACGCATGGGTCAGATCACGCCCTGGGTTCTCAAGTCAGCGATTTCCTCGTCGTCCATACCGAGAAGATCGCGCAACACTTCGTCCGTATGCTGACCCAATGCGGGCGGGGCGTGACGGTAGTCGGGCGGCGTCTCCGACATTCGCATGGGGCTGGCGATCAGGTCGATAGGAGCGCCGTTCGTCGCAATATGGTCCATTTGCAGACGCATGCCGCGGGATTTCACCTGCGGATCGTCGAAGACCTGGTCGAGATTGTTGATTGGCCCGCAACTGACGTTGCGCGCCTCGAGCCCTTCCAGCCAATGATGGGATGGGTTTTGGGCGATGATATCGCGGAGGATCGGAATCAACTCGGCCCGGTTGCGAACGCGCGCGCCATTAGTCGCGAAGCGTTCGTCCTCAACCAGTTCCGGATACCCTGAAAACTCGCAGAAGCGCTCGAATTGGCCGTCGTTGCCGACCGCCAGGATGATATCGCCGTCGGCGGTTCTGAACGACTGATAGGGAACGATATTCGGGTGGGCGTTGCCGAGCCGCGGCGGTACCCGGTCGGTCGCTAAGTAGTTGGCACCCATGATCGACAGCATGGCGACCGTGGTGTCGAGCATGCCGATGTCGATCATCTGTCCGTCACCGGTGACTTCACGGTGGCGAAGCGCCGCATTGACAGCGACGGCGGCATACATGCCGGCAATCAGGTCGGAAATCGGAATGCCCGCCTTTTGCGGTTCCCCTTCCGGATCGCCCGTCACGCTCATAAAACCGCCCATTCCCTGAATTAACACGTCGTAGCCCGGTCGTTTGGCGTAGGGGCCGGTGTGGCCGAAACCGGTTATGGAACAATAAACCAAGGACGGGAACTCGGTCTTTAAATCGTCGTAGGCCAAACCGTACTTCGCGAGACCGCCGGTCTTGAAATTCTCGGTCAGGACGTCGCATTCGGCAATCATCCGCCGGGCCAATGCCTGGCCTTCGGGTTTGGTCAAATCGAGGGTCACGGAACGTTTGTTGCGGTTGGCGCTGCAGAAATAGGCGCTCTCTACGGTTTCCTCGCCCATGGCGTCACGGATATAGGGAGGCGCAAAGCGTCGCGTGTCATCACCGGCACCGGGCCGCTCGATCTTGATGATGTCGGCGCCGAGATCACCCAGAATCTGGGTGCATGTCGGCCCGGCCAGGATGCGGGTGAGATCGAAAACGCGGATGCCGCTGAGGGGACCTGCCATCATCAAAGGTCCTTAATCGGTTGACGAAAAATGAAATGTCAGGGGTCGCTTGGCCTTATAAAGTTGGCGGCAGAGCCTGTAAACATCGTAAAGCGATCGATCAGGAAAAGGTACGATGAACGATACGGCCCCACCGAAGGCCCGGCGCTGGTTGCGGCTTGTCCTGATCGTGGTCCCATCTGCGTTTGCGTCGGCGCTGATCGCGGCCGCTCTGTGGGCCGTATCATCCCTGCCCCAGTTGACCGGATCGATCGCCGTTTCTGAATTGAATGGCGACGTCCGCGTCCTTCGAGACGAGCGGGGTGTGCCGCATATCTTCGCTGATAGCGAGTGGGATGCCTATGTGGCGCTCGGTTTTTGCCATGCCCAGGACCGTTTCTGGCAGATGGAAACCATGCGAAGGCTTGGGTCCGGGCGGCTGTCCGAGGTCTTCGGCGAAAGGACCCTGGCCATCGACAAGTGGATGCGCACTTTGGGCCTTTACCGGCTCGCTGGGGAAGAGTTCGAACAGATGTCGGCGCCCGCGAAAGAGGCGTTATCGGCCTATGTCGCCGGGGTCAACCAATGGCTCGCAACAAGCCATTCCCTGCCCGCCGTCGAATTCACCGTGTTCCGATACGACCCGGAACCCTGGAAACCGGCCGACTCGCTGGTGTGGGGCAAGATCATGGCGACCCGGCTCGGCGGAAACCATCGCCGCGAAATCCTGCGCGCCCGGCTGACGTCGCGTCTGGAGCCGGAGCAAATCCGCCAATTGTGGCCGGGATATCCCAAAGACGCGCCGGTTTCCATATCTGAACGCAGTCCCGGAACACCTGATCGCCAGTGGACACGGTTGTTCGCCGGGCTTTCGAACCTGTCTCCCTGGCCCGACGGGCATCCGCGAGGTGCATCTAATGCCTGGGCCGTTGGGTCCGAACGCACCGATACCGAAAAGCCGCTCCTGGCCAACGACCCCCACCTGGGCTTTTCGACGCCGATCTTGTGGTATTTGGCCCGCATCGTGACGCCGGACTGGCAGATGACCGGTGCGACGGTGCCCGGCGTGCCCTTCCATATACTCGGACATAACGGTCGGATCGCCTGGGGTATCACCTCGACCCAATCGGACATCGAAGACCTGTTCGTCGAGAAGGTCGACCCGCATTCGGCGGACCGATACCTGGAGCCGGAAGGCAGTGCCGCGTTCGCGACCGAGACGGCGGTCATCGACGTGAAAGACGGCCCGTCTCAGTCGATGATCATACGCCGTACCCGGCATGGCCCCGTGATTTCCGACCTTCGCCGTGGCTTGGAAAGGTTGACCGGTCAAAATCACGTTATCGCCCTGGCTGCTACCTACCTGGAACCGGAAGACCGGACGGCAGAAGCCTTTTACGGCGCGGCGCGCGCCGGGAACTGGGATACGTTTCGCGCCGCCCTCAAGAACTTCGGAGCCCCGCAGCAGAATTTCGTGTTTGCCGACGTCAGTGGCGATATCGGGTTCATCGCTCCCGGCCGGGTTCCGGTCCGCCGCGGCGGTTTCGGCACAGTTCCCAGTGTGGGATGGGCCGGAGAGACGGACTGGCTCGGTTTTATCCCCTTCGACGATCTACCGGCCGTTCATGGCCCGGACTCCGGGCGTATCGTCAATGCCAACAACCGGATTGTTGGCGCCTCCTATCCCTATTTCATCTCGTCCGACTGGGAAGAACCATTCCGGGCTGCGCGGATCGTCGAACTGATCGACGGGAAATCCAGTCATTCCTTCACTTCGATGCGGGAAATCCAACTAGACATCGTCTCCGAGATGGCGCGAGAAATGCTCCCGAAAATGCTGTCGCAGTTAGGAGAAGTCGACCCTGTCGACAGGCCTATCGCAGCGTCATTGAAAGCCTGGGATTACAGGATGGGCCGCGAGCGCTCCGAGCCGCTGGTCTTTTCGATGTGGTTTCGTGAGTTGAATAAAGCAGTTTACGCTGACGAACTTGGCGACTTAAGTGGGTCGTACTTAGGCTTGAGGCCCGGTTTTATCGATTTTTCCCTGTCGAAGGCCCCTGGCTGGTGTGACGACGTCGAGACGGAGCCGGTCGAATCCTGTGGGGATATGATCCGCCGGTCTTTCGCATCCGCGGTCGAGCGCCTGAGAGGGAATCATGGTCGCGACCCGGCAAAATGGCGTTGGGGCCTCGAACATGAAGCGCGTTTCGAACATCCCGTATTAGCATCCGTTCCCGGCGTCGGCCGCCTCTTCAACCTGATCACCCCGACACATGGCGGAAACTACACCGTCAACCGGGGTGCCAGCCGCATCAACGACGAGACATCTCCGTTTTCCCACGTCCACGGCGCCGGCTACAGGGCCGTCTACGATCTCGGAAACTTGGCGGACTCGCGTTTCATGATAGCGACGGGGCAATCGGGCAACGCACTCTCTCCCCACTACAACGATTTGCTGTCTTCTTGGCGGGATGGCCGGTACATCCGGTTGGATGCGACGGAACAGCAATTGATCGAAAGTGGTGCCAAGGTATTGACCTTGAAGCCCGGCGAGCCCAAACAGTGACCCGGACCGGGGCAACGTGCCGGGAATTGGGAGGACGGTCTTGCCGGAACCGATTACCATCGACGACATAAGGGCGGCTGCCTCGCGCGTATCCGGGGCTGTGCTCCATTCGCCCTGCCATCACTCCAGGACCCTCTCGCAGATAACCGGCGCCGAAGTCTTCATTAAATTCGAGAACCTGCAGTTTACGGCGTCGTTCAAGGAGCGCGGTGCCATCAACCGGCTTGTCACCCTGCCGCAAGATAGCCAGCAAAACGGGGTCATTGCCATTTCCGCCGGGAATCATGCGCAGGGTGTCGCCTATCATGCGGAACGCCTTGGAATCGACGCGACGATCGTTATGCCGGCCAACACGCCCTTCGTTAAAGTTCAACAGACGCGCGCTTTTGGGGCAAAGGTGGTTCTGACCGGCGAAACCATTGCCGAGTGTAAACCCGAGGCCGACAGGATTGCCCGGGAACAGGGTTTGGCCTTCATTCACCCGTTCGATGATGAAGCGATCATTGCCGGACAGGGTACATTGGGCCTCGAGATTGCGGAAGACGCGCCTTCGGCTGAGGTGGTCGTCATGCCGATCGGCGGCGGCGGCTTGATTTCCGGCGTCGCCATTGCCCTGCAGGCGGTGTTGCCCAGTGCCGAAGTCATTGGCGTTGAGTCGGAAAGATATGCCTCCACTTCCGACACATTGGCGAACCGCTCTCGGGAATACGGCGGACAAACGGTGGCCGAGGGTATAGCCGTCAAGGCGCCAGGCGACATCACGCTACCGATCATTCGAGACCGGGTATCCGACGTCCTTGTCGCCGATGAGAGCGCCATCGAGCGCGCCATCAGCCTCTACTTCAACGTAGAAAAGACCGTTGCCGAGGGCGCCGGCGCGGCTTCGCTTGCGGCCCTTCTGGCCAATCCCGAGCGGTTCCGCGGCAAACGCGTCGTTGTCGTGCTCAGCGGTGGCAACATCGACTCCCGCCTGATGGCGACCGTGATCATGCGAAGCCTCGTTCACGACGGGCAAATCGCACGAATTCGCGTGCATGCGGCCGATATTCCCGGCCAATTGGCTGACGTCGCACGCGTCATCGCCGAAAACCAGGCTAACATCGTCGAGGTCGAGCACCAGCGGTTGTTCGCCGATGTCGCATTGAAGTCCGCGGATATCGACATCACGGTCGAAACCCGGGAACGCGAGTACGTGGGAGAAATCAAGGCGGCGCTCAATGCGGCCGGTTTCGTCGTTAGCGAATTGGGTTTTGAAACATCGCGTAGCGGATGAACGCGCGTCCCGCCGCGCAAACCACCCGTTCGGCCTCTCAGCGCCGCCAGATCAGAAGCTGCGTCGCGCGTTTGTCATCGACTTGCAGGATTTCATCCGGCTCCCGACCGGTAACGGCGAATGAGTTGCTGATAAACAGACTCCCGGGTTTCATCTCCTTGATAACCTTGTCAAAGAGTTTCGTCATGGGCGCCGGCGACAGGAAGGCATAGACCACATCGTAGTCGCCGAGATCGGCATTCCAAATGTCTCCATACTCCAGTTTCACGTTAGATAACCCGGTTAGAACCAGCCGGAGGCGCGACAAGGCGTAGGTGCCGGGTGCCGATTCGATTCCATGGAAGGCCGTGTCGTCGCGGTGGCGGGCCAAGAAAAACAGTGTGCCTCCCGTACCGCTGCCCAAATCGAGAAAAGCCCTGGTGCCCTTGCCAATGAGACCGGAGAGGGCCGCACATGTCTCGGCATTGGTCAGGTAAAGGGGAACCCTCTCCTTTCCCGTGTTCCAAAAAACCAGTGCGAGCCCGCCGAAAACGACCAGAAACGACCATGCCGGTAGATCCACTTGGTAAGCCAAGGCCAGCATCGGCAGAAAGATCAGCTGGATCGGCAACCACCAAACGGCCAGCCCCAAGAGGTACCCGATCACCGCGGCACTCAGGCCGTTGGCGATGAGGGTGCCGTAAAGAGACGCAGGTTCGCCCGAACCGATTGCCAGGAACGACGCGGCCGCGAGAGAGGGAACCAGGGCGAAAACTTGGCTCGCCAGTGCAACGGCGATGGGCGGCCAACCTTGGAGGAAAGTGTTCTCGCGGACGCCTGGACGAGTTTGACCGGGTATGGGATCCTCCCTGCAGGGCGCCCGCCCTATAGAGGGTTATGGCAGCTTCGCGAACTTACCTTCACAAAACAATAAAGGTATTTCGCCGGTGCCATCCACAATGTTGACGACTTCGGCAACGATGATCTTATGGTCGCCGCCGTCGTGTACGGCGTCGGACCGGCATTCCAAGCTGACGAGACTGCCGTCGAGCAACGGGCATCCCGAATCACCGGCAGTCGTATCGTGTGGAGCGAGGTTTCCCTCACCAATTCCGCCATAATGTTTGGCGCATTCGATCTGGCCTTCCGCGAGAATATTGATGGCAAAGCTCCGGCCGACGGAAAAAAGTGGTAAAGATGCCGACGAATTCGCGAGGCAAAAAAGAACGAGAGGCGGATCCAGAGACACCGAAGAAAAAGCATTGATGGTGACACCGGAGAGCTCGCCGTCGTCGGACGCCGCCGTGACTACGGTGATGCCGGCCGCGAATTTTCCGAGTGCCCTGCGAAACTCTGCCGAATCGAAAGACAACGAACAGTCCTTTTCTTTACGGATTAGAAGTGATTCCCTTTATCGCAGTCGTCTCACGCAGTGTTTCCGGAGTTTTATGGGAGTTTACGCGAACAAATGCAAACGAGAGGAAAATGTTGACGGAAATTCAATCAAAAAACTTGCTCGGTGCGGCGGCAAATTATAGCGTTTTCCCAAACATAACAATGGTTCAGCTTCTGCGGCGTTCCGGTTGAGGGGTTTCGGGGCTCTAGATGTTCTTCATCGTCGGTCTTGTCATCGTGTTCGGTTGCGTTTTCGGGGGATACTCCGTCCACGGTGATCTCGGGATTCTGTGGCAACCGATCGAATTCGTCATCATCCTCGGCGCCGGCATGGGCGCTTTCATCATCGCCAACCCGAAACCGGTTTTGGTCGGTTCGGGTAAAGCCATCGGCGCCCTGCTCAAGGGTCCAAAATACAAGAAGGACCAGTACACCGAACTGTTGGGCGTCTTGTTCTCGGTCTTCAAGCTCGCCAAGTCGAAGGGCGACCTGGCACTCGAGAGCCACGTCGAGAATCCATCTGAAAGCGCGTTATTCGGTAACTTCCCGTCGTTCCAGAATGATCATCATGCGGTCGAATTCTTGTGCGACTACCTTCGTTTGCTGACCCTCGGCGCCAGCAATCCGCACGAGGTCGAAGCGGTGATGGATGAAGAACTCGAAATCCATCACCATGAGCAGGCACAGGTCTCTGGGGCGATCGCGACTTTTGCTGATGCCACACCGGCCCTTGGTATTGTCGCCGCCGTCCTGGGCGTTATCGTCACCATGAGTTCGATCACCGAACCTCCCGAAATCCTTGGCGGATTGATCGCCGCGGCGCTGGTCGGTACGTTCAGCGGTATTCTCGTTTCCTATGGCATGTTGGCTCCCATGGCGGCGTCACTCACGGCAATCAACGATGCGGATTCTCATTACATGCTCTGCATCAAGGTGGCGCTGGTCGGCCACATGCAGGGCTATGCGCCGCAGGTATCGGTCGAGTTTGCGCGCAAGTCCCTATCCTCGCACGTTCGTCCGAGCTTTGCCGAAGTCGAGGAAATGATACAAAACCTACCGAGTGTGGGTTAGACTCCGCTTAGGCGTCTGACGGAGTGGTTCATGGCGGAAAGCGCCGCGCAACAACCGGTCATCATCAAGAAGGTCAACAAAGGCGGACACGGCGGCCATCACGGCGGTGCGTGGAAAATCGCCTATGCCGACTTCGTAACCGCGATGATGGCGTTTTTTCTGCTGCTTTGGCTGTTGAACTCGGTGACCCAGGAACAGCTCGAGGGCATTTCCAACTATTTCGCGCCGGTGACGACGTCAACTGCCACAAGCGGTAGCGGCGACATATTGGGCGGCAAGACGATCACCGAGGAAGGCGCCGCACAAAGCTCGACGTCGCGTGATGCCGTGACGGTCGACTTGCCGCCGCCGAAAGCCGGAACCGGCGGTGACACGCCTGATTCGGAATCGACCGATGAGTCCGACAGCGACAATGTCTCCGAGGAAGCGCTCAAGCAACGCGAAGAAGAGCAGTTCGAGGAGGCGAAGGAGGAACTGGAGGAAACGATAGCCGGTATTCCCCAGATGAAACAATTGGTCGAAAGCCTGATGATCGACAACACGCAGGAGGGCCTCCGCATCCAACTTGTCGATCAGGACGGACTGGCCATGTTCCCAAGCGGTAGCGCCGAGATGTTCCTGCACACAAAGCGACTGCTGGAATTGGTCTCCAAAGTGATCCTGAAAATGCCGCAGCAGCTTTCTATTTCCGGGCATACGGACGCAGTGCCTTTCGTTTCGGATACCGGGTACAGCAACTGGGAGCTCTCCGCCGACCGGGCCAATTCGGCGCGGCGCGAACTGCAGCATTTTGATGTCCCGGAGAAACGAATCGCCCGGGTGGTCGGTAAATCGGACACCGAACCGTTTTTGCCGGACGACCCGAAAAACGCGCGCAACAGACGCCTGTCGATTGTGCTTCTGCGCGGGACCGGGGAAGACAATCCGGCCGCAAACATACCCGAGTCCCAGCCCACAGGCTTAGGATCCAAGGATGAGGTCTTGCCGGGGCTCAATGAGATCAGGCGGAGGCAGCTGCAGGATCAGGCTCCAGCGACGCTAGAAGTACCCGATGCGACAATTACGACGCCGGTGGCACCGTCGAAACCGTCGACCAGCTTCACGCTCGAACTGCAGCCGCGGATGGAAGCCCAGTAAGACTAACTTTGAGGCCCGCGGACACTTTCCGTTGCGGCGTTTCCGTGGGTGATCTACGATTTCTCTCAAGGTTGAGGCAGTAGACCCGCAAGACGATGAGGCATTCCCCCTACCAAAGGACGCGGTTTTTCTTCGCTACGCAGAGCCTTCCCTGCCCCTATCTTCCCGACCAAATCGAACGGCGTGTCGTCACGGAGCTTGTCGGGCGAAACGCCTCCGAGCTTCATGATCAGTTGTCGCTTGCAGGGTTTCGACGCAGCCATGGCATCGTTTATGCGCCGGCATGCCCGTATTGCGAAGCCTGCATGGCTGTGCGAATTCGTGTGGGGGATTTTGAGGCGACGAAGTCGCAACGGCGAATTCTGAATAAGAACAGTGAGTTGTCTTTCGAAGAGGTTCCGGCGGTGGCGACCAGTGAACAATTCGCGGTGTTCTCTGACTATCAGAACATACGTCATGGCGACGGTGACATGGCACGCATGGATTTCCGCGACTATCAGGCCTTGATCGAGGAAACGCCGGTTGAGAGTTTTGTTGGGGAGTTTCGGCGGGCGGACGGCAGCCTCGTCGGCGCCATATTGGTCGATCGCGTCGCCGGTGGATTGTCAGCGGTTTACAGCTTTTTCGATCCGGTTCAGTCGCGGCAAAGCCTGGGGACCCTTATGGCCTTGCGTCTGGTCGAGGCGGCGCGCAAGGAAACGCTTGATTATGTCCACCTAGGGTTCTGGGTCGCCGGTTCGCCGAAGATGGCCTACAAAGCGAATTTCCATCCGTTGGAAGTGCGGACGTCACGCGGTTGGGTGGACTTCAGGGCTTTCAAGCGTGCCCGAGGTTGACTTTTTCCTGGGCAGCGCCGGACATTCATTCATTCCTCGGAAGGCGCGGGCTTGCCGAAAGAAAGCACCGTTTTTCCGTCTCGGAGACGGCGCTTGGCGACATCGATTGTCATACCGTCCTCGCCGATGACAACGGTTCCTTTAAAACCGCCGGAAATCTCGTCTTGTAGGGCGTCCTTATCGAAATCCGGTGGTACGAAATGGGTCAATACCAACATGCCGACGGACGCGTCGCTGGCGATCTTGCCGATGGCATTGGATGGCGTGTGATAGCCGGCGACATTGCGCAGGCCCTCCGCCGTCCGCACCCCTTCGATTATGGGCATCTCGCGATGAATGAATACCTCGTGCAAGAGAAGATCAGCACCCCTCGCCGCCTCCGCGAGACTGTCGCAAGGAGCGGTGTCGCCTGAAAATACGAGCTTCGAACCTCCATGTTCAAAAACGAAACCAAAGGCATCCCGTACTGGACGGTGATCGACTTCGATCGCGGTCACTGTGAGATCGCTGAAAACAAACGTGTCGCCGTGGGAAAACTCCGAGGTCTCGACCTCAAGCGCTTTGATCGAAGGCCTGAGCTCATGCTCGATCCGTTGGAGCCGTTCCGTTTCCCAGAGATCCATCAATCCCTGAACGTATCGGCGTGTCCCGCGCGGGCCGTATACAAATTGAGGCCTGTCACGGCCTTGATGCCATGACGACACGATGAGTTGGTAGAGGTCGATGATGTGGTCGGAATGGAGGTGCGTGAGGAAAATGGCGTCGATATCGCGCCCCGAGGCGCCAGCGTTCAATAGTCGTTGCGTTACCCCGGACCCGCAATCGATCAATAGGGACGCGTTGTCCGTCTTGATCAGATGGGCGGGACCATATCGGTCTTCATTTACGACCGGGCAACCGGTCCCAAGAAGTGTCAGCCGCATAGATGGCTATCCCGCGTTACGCCGTCAAAGGGCGGACCGCCTCACGATATCTGCGCGGCGGGTACGTTAGGCCGGCGAGAACCCCGTTTCCCGTACGACCTCGTTCAGGCGCTCCCGCGAAACGATTGCCGGGTCGAACTCGACCAAGGCGGCGCCGTCGGCGAAAGAAACCTTTGCGGATTGGACGCCGTTTTCGGCGGTCAAACGCTTATCGAGGCTTGCGGCACATCCGTCACATGACATTCCGGTCACCTTGATGGTGATCGTTTCAGTCACCACGCCCCCGCATGTAACGGGTTACCAATCGCCAAGCCGAGGGCAGCAACGCGGCGGCAAGGACAAGCTTAAGGACATCGCCCCAAATGAACGGCGTCAGACCCCACGCCAGAATCGGTTTGTCCCATCCGAAAAGCGCTCCAAGCCAGAGAATGCCGGGGACGTAGATAAGAACGTTGCCGATGAACATAGCGGCACCCGTCGTCAGGACGTTGCGGTCCCAACCGCGTTCGGCGAGCCAGCCGCAGGTTACAGTGGCGATTAGAAAACCAATAAGGTAACCACCCGTGCCCCCCATCATGTAGGCGAGCCCGATGCCCTTTTCAGGAGTTCCGGCGAACACCGGCAGGCCAACGGCGCCTTCGGCAAGATAAAGCAACATGGTCGCACCGGCGAGACGCCACCCGTAGGCCATACCGAGAGACAGGACGACGAGCGTCTGCAGCGTCATCGGCACCGGATAGAACGGCACCTGGATCTTGGACGACACGGCGAGAGCCAAACTGCCGGCAACGACGAGCACGCCATACCGAAACAGTTTAGACGATTTCGTTTCGGGCCAAATGGTTGACGCCAGCGTTGGATGCTCAATGTGGCCGGTGCTCATGGCAGATGCCTCTCCCTGGATATCGCGGATGCGGATTACCTAACAGCCAATGCCGGACAAGTAAATCCGCTTGCTACCCAGTCTACTTGAAGCGATTGGACTTCGTGAAGCCCTTGAAAGGCAGCATGCCGGATTGCGACCGTTTTCCAATCCAGTCCGAAATATCGGTTTCGGTCCGTACACCGGCGGCCGTTTTCCAGGTCAAGCCCTCTTCTAATGCCAGTGTCGTGATGTCGGCCAGTCCGCCTTTGGTATAGCGTTGCAGAATGACCCCCTGCCCACGGCCCATGGTCGGCAATTCGGAAAGCGGGAAAATTAACAACTTCCTCTGGGTTCCCAGGACGGCAAGGTGGTCATGGTCATCGCCGATAACAGCGATCGCCGCAGCCTCTTCCCCAGCCCGCAGATTGAGAACCTGTTTTCCGTTTTTGGTTTGTGCAACGACATCGTTTTCCTCGACGATGAAGCCTCGCCCGCCGTCGGAGGCAACCACGAACCGCCGGCCCGGCCGATGGATGAATATGTCGACGATATCATGGCCGTTGGACAGGTCGATCATCAGCCTCAACGGTTCACCGTGGCCGCGACCGCCAGGCAATTTGTCGCAACCGAGCGTGTAGAACCGGCCATTGGTTGCAAAGATGATCAGCTTGTCCGTGGTCTCGCCGCAGATCGAGAAGCGGCATCGGTCGTCTTCCTTGAATTTGAGGGATTGCGTATCCTCGATGTGGCCCTTGATCGCACGGATCCAGCCCTTTTCCGACGCCACGATGGTGATCGGCTCCCGCTCGATGATCGCCTCCAGAGGCACCACGACTTCCGCTGGCGGCGTGCCGATCTCCGTGCGGCGTTTTCCCAGATCGGTCTTTGCGCCGAACTGTTTTTTGATTTCGGTAATCTCTTCCGAAATCGCTTTCCACCGTTTTTTCTCGTCTTTGAGCAGGCTATTCAGGGATTTGCGCTCGGCCTCCAGGGCCTCGTTTTCGTTGCGGATTTCCATCTCCTCGAGTTTCCGCAACTGCCGGAGCCGCATATTGAGAATGGCCTCGGCCTGGACGTCGGTCAGCCCGAAGGCCTTCATCAACTCCTGCTTGGGTTCATCCTCTTCACGGATTATTCGGATGACCTCATCGAGATTGAGGTAGGCGATGAGGAACCCACCGAGGATTTCGAGGCGCCTTTCGATCTTGTCGAGCCGGTGTTTCGATCGCCGGACCAGAACCTCGTGACGATGATCGAGGAACGCCTGTAGCACGTCGCGCAAATTCATCACGCCGGGTGTGTTGTCGGCATCGATGACGTTCATATTGAGCCCGAAGCGTGATTCAAGGTCCGTTTGCCGGTACAAGTGCTCCATCAACAACTCCGGGTCGACACTCCGGTTCTTCGGTTCGAGGACAATGCGCACCTGTTCGGTCGACTCATCCCTGATATCGGCGAGCAGAGGCAGTTTCCGGTTCAGCAGGAGTTCGGCGATCTTCTCGATCAGCCTAGATTTCTGGACCTGGTAAGGAATTTCGGTGACGACGATCTGATAGGTGCCGCGTCCAAGATCCTCGGTTTCCCAACGGGCACGGATGCGAAAACTTCCGCACCCGGTCTTGTAGGCCTCGACAACGCTGTCCCGCGGTTCGATGAGGACGCCGCCTGTCGGAAAGTCGGGACCCGGAACCAATTCGACGAGCTTGGCCGCGGTCGCTTTCGGGTATTTGATCAGGTGGTTCAAGGCATCGCACAGCTCACCGACGTTGTGCGGCGGAATGCTGGTCGCCATGCCGACCGCAATGCCGGCGGCACCGTTGGCAAGCAGGTTGGGGAACCGGGCCGGCAGAACTGCCGGTTCTTCGTCCTCGCCGTCGTAGGTGTCGCGGAAATCCACGGCGTCTTGGTCAATGCCCTCCAGCAGTGCCCAGGCAACGGCCGTGAGACGCGCCTCCGTGTAACGCATGGCGGCGGCATTGTCGCCGTCGATGTTGCCGAAATTCCCCTGCCCGTCGACGAGCGGGTAACGGACGGCAAAATCCTGGGCCAGCCGTACCAAGGCGTCGTAGACCGCGGTGTCACCGTGCGGATGGAATTTGCCGATGACGTCACCGACGACGCGCGCGCATTTCTTAAAACCGGACTCCGGGTCGAGCTTCAACTGACGCATGGCGAATAGCAGCCGACGGTGAACCGGTTTCAGGCCGTCGCGTACATCCGGCAGCGAGCGCGAGGTGATCGTCGATAAAGCATAGGCTAGATAACGCTCACTCAAGGCGTCCGCCAAGCGGGTATCACGAATGTCTCCGGCGGTAGCGGGTTCGGTCATGGAAGCGGTCCGATTGTGGTTTGAACAGGCGTGAATACGCAAAATATAGTAGCTGAAAGGACAATTTCGTCAATTGGTCGTTATTCATCCTCGCGAAACGGCTTCGATATTCACTCCTTTGCAGACATCTCCAGCGATTTCCGCAATCGCTCGACCATTCTCTCCCGCGCTTGCGGCGATTTATTACCGTGATGAGCGAAAACATGTCGGCTGAGAAAGTACCCGGATAGTCTGAGCCCCTGTTGGACTTCCTCCCCGTTTCCGGCTGCGCCTTCGGTCAAAAGAAATCCTGGCAGCGGAAGCAGAACGTCAAGGTAAGGTTCGGCGGCGGCTATCGACACTGCCCGACCGGATTTGGGTGATACGTAGGCGAGTTCCTCGCTACGACCAGTGGCGGCGCAACGGCTGAGATCGAGGCCGAATCCGAGTTCGCGCAACAGGCCGAGTTCCCATTTGACGAAGACGCTCGGCCAACTGGATCCGGCATGAATGGAGTCGAGGAGGATTGCCATTCCCTCGAAAACCGGCGCATGGGGTTCGCGCTCGGGCAATGCCGCATCGGCCACGGCACATGCAGCGCTCAGGGCCGCCAAGCGCAGGGGGTCGTTCAACAGGTCTGCCGCGTTCGCTTTCGTCAGTTCGCATTCGTATGCGCCCAAATGCTCGGGCAACCTCGCCTTCCAGTGCGAACTGACGGCGTTACCGGGTTGGTAAATCCCGCGGGCCCTTTTCCCGCTGCCGCCGCGCACCAGCCCGATGTGTCGGCCATGGTCGCGCGTGAGAATCGACACGATCATGGACGTTTCGCCGTGTTTACGGGTTGAAAGGACAATACCGTCGTCGGTCCATTGCATTCTCGGAGTTTACCGGATGAAACATCTCGTTAAAGGCGTACCGTTGAATAACGGAGAGTCCGGGCATACAGTTGCGGAAACCTCTGTTCGGGCGCGGCGATGGTCGAATGCGACACGTCGGGAAATATCAGAATTGCAGCTAGGATTTCCGGATGAGCGCGGAATCAAAGTTCAGCGAGGCGGCAGTCCTTATCGGCGAGCCCAATGCCAGCAACCGCGAAACTTACAATTACGCCTTTGAAACCAAAGGGTTCGGGAAGGTCAAAGTCGTCGCCCTATTCCCAGATTTCAAAGACGCATTAAAGCAAGAACCGTTTGATCTTGTGATATGTGACACGGAATTGCCGGGTGGTGACCTGTGCGACCTGGTTCGCGAAAGTCGGCAGGGCAAGCTCCATCCCCACAATGCTTTCGCTGTGACCATTTGTCTGGCCCCGGCACCGACCCAGGACATCTTGAAAGGAACGATGGAAGCCGGTTTCGACAAGGTTCTTTTCGGATCCGAAGGGCAGCGCAAACTGTTCAACGTTATCGGCGAACTGATGAAGGGGCGTCAGACGTTTATCGTCAAGACGGATTACGTCGGCCCCAGGCGTCCGGGCCTTGACGAGCCTTTCCCCGGCGAAGACGAACCGAAGACGGTCAAGACGCCGAATCCATTGAGGATGTTGGCCGATGGATTGACCCGTGATGACCTCGATCAGGTGATGGTGGAGGTTGCTGCCGATCTGAACATGAAAAAAGTCGAAAGCCACGTCGAGCATCTGTTATGGGCGATCGAGAAAATTAAGAATTTTACTGGTGTGCGAGACGTGGAAGAGGAAATCCGAGACGTCGCCGGTCAGATTATCGACGCTGCGGCGGATCTCAATGCGCGGATTGATGATCAGGCTTTGTCGCACGTCAAGGACCTGTGCGATGTTCTGGTCCGAGTTTCGACGCGCATTACATCGACCGGCGAAGAGATTTCCACGACCGACCTCGAACTGCTTCCCAACCTCGGTCAGGCGATCGAGCTCACCTTCAGCCAAGGTGAAACAGCGGAGCAGGACGCGAAGCTGATCCTGGAGTCCCTCGAATAATGCAGTTCGATATTGGGGCGAACGGATAGGGTCATGCGTTGAAATCCAGACCCCAGTCCCGATAGCGCTCCGGGTCGTCTCCCCATTTACCGCGGACCTTTACGAACAGGAAGAGGTGGACGCGGGTTTCGAAGATCTCCTCCAATTCCTGGCGCGCCGCCGCGCCCAGAGTCTTGATCCGCTTACCGCCTTTTCCGAGTACGATGGCCTTCTGGGTCGGCCGTTCGACGTAAATGGTCTGTTCGATGCGTATCGAACCATCGTCCTTGTTGGTCCAGGTGTCGGTTTCGACCGTTGCGGCATAGGGCAATTCCTGGCGAAGCTGCAAATAGAGCTTCTCGCGTGTGATTTCCGCGGCCAAGAGCCGCGACGGCATATCCGACAACTGGTCTTCGGGGAACAACCGCTCGCCTACCGGAAGCCGCGATGCCAGGACGCCGATGAGTTCGTCGACGCCGTCGCCCGTCTCGGCAGAGATCATAAAAGTCTCATCAAATAGGCCGAGCTCATTGAGATCTTGGGAAAGCTCGAGCAGCTGCGGTTTCTTGACCAAGTCGATCTTGTTGAGAACCAAATAGGCCTTTCGCCCGGCTTCCTTGAGGCGTTCGAGTATCGACCTGGTATCTCCATCGATCCCGCGCGCGCAATCGATCAGGAGTAGGATTTCATCCGCATCTTCGGCGCCGCTCCAGGCTGCCGCCACCATGGCCCGATCGAGGCGCCGCCGCGGCGCAAAGATGCCCGGCGTATCCACGAATATGACTTGAGCCGCACCTTCCATTCGAATTCCGAGGACACGCGTCCTCGTCGTTTGCACTTTTGGCGACACGATCGATACCTTGGTGCCTACCAGCCGGTTGATCAGCGTCGACTTGCCGACATTCGGTGCGCCAACGATCGATATGAAACCGGCTTGCTTCGTTTGATTGTCCATAGACACAGCGGGCTACTCCAAGGACCGCAGCATCAAATCAGCGGCGGCCTGTTCGGCGGCTCTTTTCGAGGGCCCCGACGCCCGTACGGGTTGATACCCGCCCAGGCTAACCTCGACGACAAAGGTCGGGGCATGATCCGGGCCCTGGCGTTCGACGGCGTCGTAGTGGGGCAACGGAAGTCCCTGCGACTGGGCGAGTTCCTGGAGGCGGGTCTTCGCGTCTTTTGGGGGTTTGGTATCTTCGTCGACCAGCGGTTGCCAATTGCGTCGGATGAATTGTTCCGCCGCTTCGAACCCGCCGTCGATGAACAACGCGGCGATAACGGCTTCGCAGGCATTGGAGATTATGCCCTCCTTTCGCCGTCCCCCGGTTTCCTGTTCGCGCGGCGACAGGATGACGTGGTCCGAAAGCCTCATTTCCTCGGCCACACGAGCTAGACTCTCGGCCCGGGCCAGTGCTGTGAAACGGTATCCCAATGCCCCTTCGTCTTCGTCTGGAAATTGCGCCAACAACATTTTGGCGATCGCCAGTCCGAGGACCCGGTCGCCAAGGAACTCAAGCCGTTCATTGGAATGGAGCGCCGTGGTCGACGCGCTGGAATGGGTCAACGCGCGCCTCAACAATTTCGGGTCGGCGAATGAGTGTCCGAGAGCCCGTTCCAGGCGGGTCAAGTCAAGCGTATCATCGCTCTTTCGACGCCGGCCCTCGTTTTTGGCGCTCATTCAATGCCTTCGAAGAAGCGACTCGTGCGGAGTGCCGCCGGCCACTTCCAGACCTGCCAGGGACTAGCGTTTTCAATGGAAAAGAACAGGAACTCCGCCCTCCCGACGAGGTTCTCCCGCGGAATGTATCCGACGTCGTCGAGGAAGCGGCTGTCCCGCGAACTGTCGCGATTGTCGCCCATCCCGAAATAATGTCCCGCCGGCACCGTGTAGACGGGCGTATTGTCCATCAATCCTTCGTCGGTCTCTTCCAGGATCAGGTGTTGCCGGCCGTTGGGGAGGGTCTCGATGAACTGGGGAATTTGCCGATAAAGCCCGGTCCATGGGTCCTGGCGCACGAATTCCCCCGCCCTTTTGCGCTCTACCGGTTTTCCATTGATGTGAAGGATTCCGCGGACGACCTGGATCCGGTCTCCGGGGAGACCAACGATTCTTTTGATGAAGTCGGTCTTGTTGTCGGTCGGCAGTTTGAAAACGACCACGTCCCCGCGTTCCGGCTCATCGACCAGAATACGTCCCGGGATCAGCGGCAAACTGAACGGCAGGGAATGTTTGGAATAACCATAGGAGAACTTCGACACGAAAAGGTAGTCGCCGATTAGTAGGGTCGGCAACATGGAGCCGGACGGGATGTTAAACGGTTCGTAGGCTACCGTACGCACGATCAAGGCGATGAATATGGCGATGAAAACCGTCTTGATGGTTTCGACGATTCCGCCTGACTTGTGGGATGTCATGAGGTTTTCTTGCTAATGCCTTGATAATAAAGAAATTAGAGTTCCTGTGTCCCACGGCGGAGACGGGGGATGAAGCCAGCATCATCGGACCCTGTCAAGAATGATCGTCGTCGACGGCGACACGGTCTTCAGATGGAACGGCAGAAATCACGACCATCGCATGCGCCAGCGGGTATTCGTCGGTTTGCGAAACGTCGATCTTGGCGTCCATACCGGCCGGCGTCAGGGCTTCGAGCCGTTTTTTGGCACCGCCGGTCAGCACCATATAGGGTTGGCCCGTCGGGTGGTTTCTGACGACGAGGTCGCGCCAGAAAACACCTTGGCGGAAACCGGTGCCAAGGGCTTTGGCGCAGGCCTCCTTTGCTGCGAAACTCTGCGCATAGGATGAGGCCGGATTGGCACGCCTGTTAGCCTTCATCTGTTCGAAATCGGCGTAAACTCGACGGATGAACCGTTCGCCGAACCGTTCCAAAGTACGTTCGATGCGACGGATGTCGCAAAGATCGGTCCCGACACCAATGATCATTCCGATAGCGTGCCTAGGCCGATTCTTGAGCTCGCGCCCGGTCCATCAACGCGCGCATACGTTTGATGGAGCTCTCAAGGCCGCCAAATATGGCTTCTCCAATAATGAAATGCCCGATGTTCAACTCTGAGATCGTCGGAATGGCGGCAACCCGCCCGACCGTGTCGAACGTTAACCCATGCCCGGCATGGCATTCGAGGCCGATGCTTTCGGCATAAACCGCAGCGTCGCGGATCTTCTCGAACTCCCGCTCCCTCTCGACCTGCCGGGCGTCACAATAGGCTCCGACGTGCAATTCGACGACCGGTGCACCCAGCTCCTTCGCTGCATCCAACTGCGCCGCGTCGGGTTCGATGAAAAGGGACACTCGAATTCCTTTGTCGCTGAGGGCGGCCACGTAGGGTTTTAGGTGATTATGCCCGCGCGCCGCATCCAACCCGCCTTCCGTCGTCCGTTCCTCCCGTTTCTCCGGGACGATGCAGGCGGCGTGCGGCATGTGGCGAAGCGCGATGTCGAGCATTTCGTCGGTCGCCGCCATTTCGAGATTAAGAGGCACGGCGATATCGCGTACCAGACGGTCGATGTCTTCGTCGGATATGTGGCGCCGGTCTTCGCGCAGGTGGGCCGTAATTCCGTCGGCCCCGGCCTGTTCGGCCATTTTTGCCGCGCGGACAGGATCCGGATGGTCGCCTCCCCTAGCGTTGCGGATGGTCGCCACGTGATCGATGTTCACGCCAAGGCGCAAATACCGGCTCATCTCGCCTCTCCTCTGCTATGCATACGGCCCTTGGCCCTTCGTTTCCGCCGTCGGCGGTTCTGGTAGCGTTCCACAATCTTCTTCAAAGGGAAATAAAAAAGCAGCCAAACGACGATAATGGTCGGGACACTGCCGACGAGCATCGGCCAGAAGACCGGTGCCGCCGTGTCGATGAGGCGGTCCATGTCACCGTCCAACGACGCCCCCAACATATTGCCGAAGGTGGCGGAAAAATCCAATTTGATGGCGTGTTCGTGGGTCGTTTCCGACAATTGACTTGGGTCGACGATGCGGCTGCCGACCTCGAAAATCCAGACCCAGATGAAGGGAAACGTCCAGGGATTACCGACGGCCGTACCGATCGCCGAGGCGACGATGTTGGCTCTTATCATCCAAGCCCAGAGTGCGCCGAGAATGAAATGGAGCCCGACGAACGGGGAAAACGAGACCGCCGCCCCGCAGGCGAAACCAGCCGCGATGCTGTATGCGCTTCCCGGGAGTCTGGCCAGCCGGTGAAGCATGTAACTAGTAGCGCGGCGCCACCCGATGGTCGGCCACAGAAAATTCAAGAACCGGCGAGCGGCGTTGGGTTTGCTGCGTCGATCGAACATGGACGAACTATACGAGAACTATGAGATTTTGCGACTGGGATTGTTGGCGTCGGTAAATCGGGTGCCGGTCAGCCCTTGGCCCGATCGATGGCGTGTATGGCCGGGCTCGCTCTCAGGGCAGCGATGACTTCCGTGAGGTGGCGGACATCCTTGACCTCGATGTCGATGAGCATGTCGAAGAAGTCGGATGTCCGGTTGGTAATTTTCAAGTTTGAGATGTTGCCACTGTTCCTGGCGATCACGGTCGACAACTCGCCCAGCGCTCCGGGTACGTTGGCGACGCTGATCTTGACCCGCCCGACGTGGATGTCCGGGTTTTGGACGTCCTCGTTCCAGGACACGTCGAGCCATTTTTCCGGATGGTCGTGAAATGTCTCCAAGGTGTCGCAATCGATGGTGTGAATGGTTACGCCCTTCCCGGTCGTGACGATGCCGACAATTCGGTCTCCCGGTAACGGGTGGCAACAACCAGCCATGTGCATCGCCATACCGGGTATCAGGCCCTTGATGGAGATCGCATCGGCTTTGCCGGTTGACTTCGACCGCCGGGCGCGGGCCTTGGCCAGGGGGACGATGGCATCGTACCAAGGCTTTTTCTTGGCGCCGGGGTAAACGGCCTCGAAAACCTCGCGACCGGTCAACAAGCCGGCACCGACTTGGGCACAGAGTTCCTCGACGGACGATTGTTTGAATACCTTGAGAACGCCGGCCAATGCCTTGTCCGTAAGGTCGTATCCCTCATCTGTAAAGGCACTATGAAGGATCGAGCGCCCGAGTTTTTCGTACTGTTCGTGCTCCTGTAATCGGACGAATCGCCGGATACGCGATCGAGCCTTGCCGGTGACGACAAAACGTTCCCAGGTGGGTGACGGCGTCTGGGCCTTCGAGGTGACGATTTCGACCTGATCACCGTTCCTTAATTGGCTGCGCAGCGGCATCATGCGCCCGTTGATTTTGGCGCCGACGCAACGGTCGCCAACCTCTGAATGCACGGCGTAGGCGAAGTCGACCGGTGTGGCGCCGGTCGGCAGGTTGATCAAGTCGCCGCGCGGCGTGAAACAGAAAACCTGGTCGCTGAACATTTCGAGCTTGGTGTGCTCGAGGAACTCCTCTGGGCCCGCCGCATGTTCGAGGATATCCAGTAACTCGCGGAGCCAGCGATATTGCTTACCGTCCTTGACCGTACCGCCCTGCTTGTAATTCCAATGGGCGGCGACGCCCGCTTCCGCCACCTCGCGCATTTCGCGGGTCCGGATCTGTAGCTCGACGCGCTGTTGATGCGGGCCAAAAACACCCGTGTGCAGGGATTGATAGCCGTTGTGTTTCGGGGTGGAAATGTAGTCCTTGAACCGCCCGGGCACGACCGGATAGGCACCATGCGCAATACCGAGCGTCTGGTAGCACTCCTCGACCGAGCCGACGATCACCCGGAACGCCATAATATCGGATAGCTGTTCGAAGCCGACGTCGTTCTTTTGCATCTTGCGCCAAATGGAAAAGGGTGTCTTCTCGCGACCCTTGATTACGGCGTCAATTCCGCTTTCCCAGATCAGCGTCTGAAACTCGGTAATGATCTCGTCAATCATTCCCTCGCCGCGTTCGCGCAGGAAGTCCAATCGCCGCAGGATCGATTTCCGGGCGTCCGGATTTAGCTCGCCGAAAGCGAGATCCTCGAGTTCCGTCTTCATTTCCTGCATACCGATCCGCTCGGCAAGCGGCGCGTAGATGTCCATGGTCTCCATGGCGATGCGGCGACGTTTCTCGGGTTTCTTGATAAAATGCAGGGTCCGCATGTTGTGCAAGCGATCGGCGAGTTTGACCAAAAGGACGCGGATGTCCTCGGACATGGCAAGGACCAGTTTGCGGAAGTTCTCTGCCTGTTTCGCCTGATCAGATTGGAACTCGATGCGGGTTAGTTTGGTCACTCCGTCGACCAATCTACTCACTTCATCGCCGAATTGATCGCCGATCGTCTCAAGTTCGACATCGGTATCTTCGATGGTGTCGTGAAGTAGGGCTGTGACGATGGTCGCCGTGTCGACTTTATACCGGGTCAGAATTCCCGCGACTTCGAGGGGGTGGGAGAAATAGGGATCGCCGGAGGCTCGCGTTTGCGAGCCATGTGCCATCATTGCGAAGACATAAGCCCGGTTCAGGGCGTCTTCGTCGGCCCCGGGGTCGTATGATTTTACGGTCTCGACGAGTTCGAATTGGCGAATCATGGTCTCTCTCTGGGCGCCATTCTACAATGGGTCGCAGAGAAACCACGTAAAAATAAATCGAAACTGGCGATTACCCACCGAACCTCGACAGGGTGGCACGTGCGAGCGTGAAGCCTATTCTTCTGTGATTGGCATGACGTCGCCGGCCGCATCCGCCAAAGCAGCTTCGTCGCCATTGCCCTCGCCACCGATTACCGCAACCGCTGCGCCCTCTTCGGTTCCCGTCGGGTCGGCCTCGTGCTGAATGGCCAGGAGATCCATTTCGTCGTCTTCCGGTTCGTCCATTTCAACGAATTGTTGAAGGCCCTTGACCAGCGAGTCCTCGAGTTCATCCAGTTCGACCGTCTCATCGGCAATTTCGCGCAAGGCGACGACTGGGTTCTTGTCGTTGTCCCGATCAACCGTAAGGGCAGCGCCGGCGGATATATCGCGGGCGCGCTGCGAGGCCAACATGACCAGATCAAAACGGTTGGGAACTTTATTGACGCAGTCTTCGACAGTGACGCGAGCCATCCGAGTACTCCACAATTTTGGAAAATCCGCGGTTTTATATTGGTTCGCAGGCCGGATGGCAAGCGTTCCAGGGATTTTTGGTCGAAATCTCCGTTATCCAGTGCGAGCGACCCACTCGGTCCCGTAAACCCCCTCTGCATCGGCCATGAGCCGGGTTTCCTGGCCAGCGGGCATCGCCTCGATCAATCGATCGACCGAGAGACCGAGAGACGGATGTCGCCAATCCGGGGCAATATCGCGCAAAGGCAGTAGGACGAAGGCGCGTTCGTTCATTCTGGGATGGGGAACATTGACCGCATGTCCCTTCGTCGTGACGGTATCGATGACGGCATCGCCATAGGCGATCAAGTCGAGATCCAGAGTCCGTGGTGCATTTATGGCATCCCGTCGTCGTCCGAATCTCAATTCGGTTTCGAGTAGGATGTCGACAAGATCCGTCGCCGAAACGGACGATTCGGCCGTGACGACGCCGTTCACATACCACGGTTGTTCGGATACAGGCACCGGTGCGCTTTCGTACCACTGAGACCGACGGGTGATACGGATTCCGAACCGCGTCAATTGATCGAGCGCGGCGCCGCATGTGGATCGGGGGGAGCCCGTTTCAGGGAAGGGAATGTTGCCGCCCAAGCCGATGAGAATCATAATCGTTCCGGTTTAGCCTCTTGTCGGTTGAACGCCGAGCCCCTATCTCTATCGAACGCGGTTCTTCGATGTATGGAAGCCGTTTGCCTTGATTGCGGGCAACAGGCGAACCGCGGACGCCGGAACCTATTTTTGCCCGGCGTGTGCATTATCGAAAAGGGATTTGAGAATGTCATTTTACCCGCAGGAGCGAACGGCTCTCTTCATCGACGGATCGAACTTTATGCGGCTGCCCGGGCCCTCGGGTTCGACATCGACTACAAACGTCTCCTCGAAGTGTTCAAGAAGAAGGGGCAATTGATACGCGCTTTCTACTACACGGCCCTGATTGAGGACCAGGAGTATTCCCCTATCCGCCCGCTTGTCGATTGGCTCGACTATAACGGCTACACCATGGTCACCAAGCCGACAAAAGAATTCACCGACGCCGCCGGTCGACGCAAGATCAAAGGGAACATGGACATCGAGCTCGCCGTTGATGTCATGGAGATGGCGGATTCGCTGGACCACATAATCTTGTTCTCGGGCGACGGCGATTTCCGGCGGCTGGTTGATGCGGTGCAGCGCAAGGGACTGCGCGTGACCGTCGTCAGCACCGTACGTTCGCAGCCGCCCATGGTGGCCGACGAATTGCGGCGTCAATCGGACAGTTTCATCGAACTCGACGATATCCGTGATCAGATCGAGCGCGAATCCAATCATCGTCAGGATAACGGTCCGAACGATGATTACCTGCCACCCGAATATGAAGATCCGCAGGTGGAGATCGCATAAGCGTCCTCGAAACCAAGATGACCGGCATAACCACTGCCTCCGGTATCGGCCCCGAACCGAATTGCGTACGTTGCCCGCGACTCGTTGAATATCGCGAGGAAAACAAGGACTCGTTCCCCGATTGGCATAATGGCCCTGTCTCGTCGTTTGGAAGCATCGATTCGGAATTGCTGATCGTTGGATTGGCGCCCGGGCTACGCGGGGCCAACCGTACCGGGCGGCCGTTCACCGGCGATTACGCCGGCGATCTCCTCTATCCGACCTTGATTTCATTTGGCTTTGCTGCGGGCGAGTACAAGGCCGTCCCCGACGACGGCCTTGAACTTAGGAACTGCCGCATCACCAACGCCGTTCGTTGCGTGCCGCCGGCCAATAAGCCCGTCGGTGCCGAGGTTTCGGCGTGTCGCCAGTTTCTTTGTGACGAAATCGGCGCGATGAAAGGGCTCAAGGTCGTTCTGGCTCTTGGCGCTGTCGCCCATGGCGCCGTGTTGAGCGCTCTGGGTGAACGAAAGGCCGCCAGGAAATTCGCCCACAATGCGCTTCACGACATTTCGAACGGTCTCAAGCTCGCCGACAGCTATCACTGTTCGCGGTACAACACGAACACAGGTCGTCTAACCGTCGACATGTTCCACGATGTTTTCTCACGAGTCCGAGGAGTGTTGGATGGCGCTTCGTGACCCTGGAGACATTGAACGCCGGCCCTTGCCCGGTGTGGTGGGTTCGTTATCGATTTGACGCGGGAAGGTAAGGCCATGTCAGCGGAAATCATAAATCTCCGGCAGTTCAGAAAAGCGAACCGGCGCGCCGACAAAGAGCGTCAAGCGGCGATCAATCGGGAGAAGCATGGACGGACGAAAGGCGAAAAACTCGCCCAATCCAAGGAACGGAAGCGGGACGAGCGGAACTTGGATGGAACGCATTTGGGCGAGATTGAACCTGGCCGGGACGACGACGCCCAGTGAGACCCCAACCTATTGGCGCTGTTAGCCCTCAGATTGCTCTTCTGGTTCGAGGAGGCGGTGGAGATGAACGATGACGTATTTCGTATTGGCTTCGTCGACATGGGCATGGCTGGCGCCGCGCCAGGCATCGAGGGCCTTGGCGTAATTGGGATAAATGCCGACGATGTCGAGGTTTTCCGGGTCATCGAACTCCAGACCCTGCGTGTCTTTCACGGTTCCCCCGAACACCAGGTGTAGCAACGGCGCTTCCATGGTCCATATCTCCTTGAATAAATGTTACGGCGACCTTTTCCGCATTCGAAACAGACCTGTGAGGGTGCTGTGAACTGGCGGTACAGGCTTTATCGCGTATGATCCGCTAGTGATTACACCGCCAAGAGCGTTGAGGCAAAACGGATGATCGATCTTTACACTTGGCCGACCCCGAACGGCCACAAAGTGCACATTATGTTAGAGGAAACCGGCCTTCCCTACCGGGTCATACCCATCAATATCGGCGAGGGGGACCAGTTTGATCCGGAGTTCCTGAAGATCAGCCCCAACAACAAGATGCCGGCGATGGTCGATCCCGACGGGCCGGGTGGAGAGCCCTATTCACTTTTCGAGTCCGGCGCCATTTTGATTTATTTGGCAGAGAAGACCGGAAGGTTTCTGCCGGAAGACGCCCGAGATCGCTATACGGTCCTCCAGTGGCTGATGTTTCAGATGGGCGGTGTCGGCCCAATGTTCGGGCAGACCCACCATTTTCGCCACTACGCGCCGGAACAAATCGATTACGCCGTCGAGCGCTACACCAACGAAGCCGGCCGCCTCTACGGCGTCATCGACCGGCGGCTGGCCGAAGTGCCGTATTTGGCCGGGGACGCGTACACGATCGCCGACATTGCCACCTTCCCTTGGGCCCGCGATCCGGCCCGCAAGGGGCACGACGTCGAGGGATTTCCCAACCTCAAGCGATGGTTGGCCGAGATCGACGCGCGCCCGGCCGTGAAGCGCGGCCTGGAGGTTCTGAGCGAAGAGCGCCGGGACCTGGCCAAGGGGATGAGCGATGAGGAGCGACAGATTCTCTTCGGTGATGCGCAATACGAAAGGCGCTGAACAACTCCGCCGTTACTCGTAGCGTTGCCCTTTCCAAGGGTCGCCGAGCCTGTGGTACCCGCGTGTTTCCCAATAGCCAGGCCGGTCGCTGTCGAGAAAAACAATGTGCCGGAGCCATTTGGCGCTCTTCCAAAAATATAGGTTCGGAATGACGGCCCGTACCGGACCGCCGTGCTCGCGCGCTAACGGCTTGCCTTGCCAGGAGTGGGCGATGAGTGAATCGTCGCGGTCGAACCGTTCTAGGGGCAAGTTCGTCGTATAGCCGTCATAACCATGGAAGATGACGAAACGGGCCTCCGGTTTCGGCGACACGGCCTTCAAGAAATCGCGGGCCGACAAGCCTGACCATCGGTTTTCGAGACGCGACCACGCGGTGACGCAGTGAATATCGGAGACGGTCTCCGTTTGCGGCTGCGCCATGAACTGCGGCCAATCCCAGCGGATCGGATTGTCGACCAGCCCGGCGACCGTCAATTGCCATTGATCGCGCGCGATGAGAGGGCGTTTGCCGAGGTCCAGGACCGGAAACTCCGCCGTCGTGCTCTGACCGGGCGGCAATCCGCCAGCATTGTTTCGCCAAGGCCGGGACCCAGGGCCGTCCTTGTTTTTCGCCCACTTTTCCTTTTTTGCGATGAGAGGGCTGGGCGTGTCGTTGTCGCCACGGTGTTCACCGAGGACGGACCCTTCACGTCCCTTGAACAAGGCCTCGAAACGTTTTTCTTCGTCGTTGCGGTCGTCAGGGTCCACGGGAGCGCCCCTCCCTCACCTCTCGCGCATCAGCCGTGCTTTTTGCCGGTTCCAGTCGCGGTCCTTGATCGCTTGTCGTTTGTCGTGGCGCTGGCGGCCTTCGGCCAGGGCCAATTGCACCTTGGCGATGCCGCGGGCGTTGAAATAGATGGACAGCGGCACGACTGTCATGCCCTTCCGTTGCACAGCACCGGTAAGCCGCGCGATCTCGCGGCGATGCAGGAGCAATTTCCGCGGACCCCGAGGATCGTGATTGAAGGCGCCACTCGTGTATTCCGGGATGAAAGCGTTCTGCAGATAGAACTCGCCTCCCTTCTCGTCGGCGTAGGCTTCGCCGATGCTGGCTTTTCCTTGGCGCAATGACTTCACCTCAGTGCCCTTGAGGACCAAGCCGGCCTCGAGGGTCTCTAAGATGGTGTAATCGTGCCGCGCCCGCCGGTTTTGCGCGACGACGTTACCCGGACTCTTTTTCTTTTTTTTCTGGGCCACTTAATCGAGGTTCCCGAAGACCCTCAGTTGAGGAGGCCCGCTCCGACCATAGAGGCCCGTACCCGTTCCTTGCTCGTAGGCGCGATTTCGCAGATCGGCAACCGCGCTTCGGGCGAGCACTTGTCGAGCAGACTGGCAGCGTATTTGACCGGCCCCGGGCTGGTTTCGCAGAACAAGGCACCGTGCAGCGGCATCAAACGGTCCTGCAGCGCCAGGCAATTGTCGATGTCGCCCTCCCGCCAAGCCCGCTGCATCTCCGAACACTGCCGAGGCGCGACGTTTGCCGTTACCGAAATGCAGCCGTCACCGCCACCGGCCAGGAACGGCACGGCCGTGCCGTCTTCGCCGGAGAGTTGGCAGAAATCGGGACCGATGGCGAGGCGCGTGTTCATTGGGCGGGTCAGATCCTGGGTCGCGTCCTTTACGCCGATGATGTTGGGCAGTTTGGCCAGGCGAGCCATGGTTTCGACCGTCATGTCGACGATGCTTCGACCCGGGATATTGTAGATGACGATCGGGATGTCGGCGCTGTCGTGCACGGCCTTGTAGTGCTGGCAGAGCCCCTCCTGGGTCGGTTTGTTGTAATAAGGCGTGACGACGAGCGCCGCATCGGCGCCGGCTTCCTTGGCATGCTTTGTCAATCGGACAGCCTCGTCCGTCGAGCTCGACCCGGTCCCTGCGATGACCGGCACACGGCCGGCGGCCACCTCGATGCACATTTCTGTTACGCGCATGTGTTCGTCGTGGGTGAGCGTCGGCGATTCGCCGGTTGTCCCACAGGGAACGAGGCCATCCGTGCCTTCGGAAATCTGCCAGTCGACGAAGGATTTGAAGCTATCCTCATCGACCTCACCGTTCTTGAACGGCGTGATCAGGGCGACGATGGAGCCTTGGAACATGGCTTCCTCCTTTGTCTTCGGCTTAAAAATGAGAGCGGCGCAACATACTCCCAAGTGCCGTTAACGGCAAGTTCACGCAACGGTTTTAGAATTGCTTCCCGCCGATACTGATCGGTGGGCCTTGATTGCGCTGAAGATTGGGACGTAATCTAGCTCGAACCAACGGGGCGAAGACGAGGAGACGGTTCCGTGAAACGGCGTTTGCCGATTTGGCTAGTCGTTGTTTTCGTTATCGCGTTGCCGTTGCCGGCCGACGCCAAAACGACGGTAGAACCGGATTCGTTCTGGCTCCGCAATGCGCTCAAAGCCATGGACCTCGCCAATTGGAAGACGGCGGCCAACTTCGCGCGCCGTGTCCGAGACCCATTGGCCCGGAAATACCTTGCCTTGAAAACGCTGACGGAACCCAATCGGGTCACTGAATTCGAAGTGACCGATGCATTCATGGCGGCCAACCCCGACTGGCCCTATCAGAACCGCCTGCGCCGCCGCGCCGAAGAAGCGATGCCGGAAGTCCTGGCGCCGGAACGCGTCCTAGATTGGTTCGCCGAGCGCGATCCGGTGAGTGCGGTCGGCAAGGGACAATTAGCGTCCGCGCTGCTCGCGACTGGTCAGACGGAAAGAGCGATCGAACTGATCCGCCAAACCTGGATCGAAGGTAACTTCCCGAAATCCGGAGAAAAGGCTTTTTACAAACGCTTTCGCAAGTACCTGACCACCGACGACCATGTCCGGCGCCTCGATCGGTTGTTGTGGGACGGGCGCTACTGGCCGGTCAGGCGCATGATGTGGAAGGTGAAACCGGAATGGCGGGCCCTGGCGGAAGCGCGGATATCCTTGCGCCGGCGTACAGGCAATGTTGACCGCCTTATCCAAAAAGTCCCTGCCCACTTGAAGTCCCATCCCGGCCTCATTTACGAACGGCTCCGCTGGCGGACGCGGAAGGGAAAGAAAACGGCCTACGAACTGTTGGACCCGGCTCCGGACAATTTGGTGCGGCCTGATCTCTGGTGGAAGGAGCGCGCCCGTTTGGCAAGACGGGCGCTGGCCAAGGGTGACATATCTGTCGCCTACCGCATTACTAGCGACCATCGCTTGACGTCTGGGGCGGATTTTGCCGACGGGGAATGGATGTCCGGTTGGATCGCTCTGCGTTTTCTTGGAGACCATCAGGAGGCGCTGGCGCATTTCGAGAGGATGTACGCCGCCGTCAAATATCCGATCAGCCGGGCCCGTGGTGCGTATTGGGCGGCCCGAGCGGCCGAAGCCGGTGGTGATTTGGAAAAAGCCGCGAACTGGTATGCCCTCGCCACTCGATATCCGACCACATACTACGGTCAACTGGCCATCAGCAAAGTCAATCCCGATGACAGCCTGCCGCTTTTTGAGGAGGATGTGGAGCCTGAGGCTGACATACAAAAAGCGTTCGCCGAGAGCGAGCTGGTCCGTGTCGTCGAATTGTTGGCTGCGATCGGCGAGCACGACCGGATCCGCCCCTTCATATTGCGTCTTTTTTCGATCAGTGAAGACCGGGGGTGGCGGGCCCTGACAGCGGCGCTGGCGCGCCGGAACAACCGGCCCGACCTGTCTGTTGCCGTTGCCAAGCGTTCGAGCCGGGATGGGTGGGAGATGATTGAAGCCGGCTATCCGACCCTGGAGCCGCCGTTGCTGCCGGAAACGGCGGATTTCAGACGCCCCGAGAAGCCTTTTGTCCTCGCTGTGATCCGTCAGGAAAGTGCTTTCAGGGTTGACGCGAAAAGCCGGGCCCGGGCGCTCGGTTTGATGCAGTTGATGCCGCGGACGGCGAAAAAGGTCGCTAAACAATTGAAGGTGAAATACTACCGGACTCGCCTTACGCGTGACCCCGCCTACAACATGAAGCTCGGGCAAAGCTATATGGCGGAAATGTTGGCGGGTTTCGATAATTCCTATGTGCTGGCTCTCGCCGCCTACAATGCCGGACCCAATCGCGCCAAGCGTTGGGTCAAGGCGTTCGGCGACCCCAGGGATCCCGACGTGGATACCGTCGACTGGGTCGAAATGATCCCTTTCGAGGAGACCCGGAATTACGTGCAACGTGTTCTCGAGAACCTACAGGTCTATCGCTCGCGGCTTGCCGATACGGAAGTCGCCCTCCGCCTCGAGGATGATCTGCACAACTAATTCGGGTTCCTTCGACCCCTTCACAGATGTTTCAGTAATCGCGTCATTGCCTGGACCTATCGGGTCCCGGATAATCCGTCGAAACTGACGTCGATTTCAGGGAGGAGAACCATGCCAACGCGCGACGATGTCGACGCCTGCGTTTTTGACGCATACGGGACGCTTTTCGATGTCACGGCTGCCGCCCAGCATTGCCAGGACGAACTTGGTGATCGCTGGAGTACGTTGGCCCAGATCTGGCGGGACAAGCAATTACAATACACATGGCTCAGAAGCCTGATGGACGAGCACATCCCGTTCTGGCAGGTGACCAGCGATGCCCTCGACTACGCGCTGGCGACGCTCGCCATCGATGATGCCGACCTGCGCAAGCGCCTGCTCGATATCTATTATGAACTCGACGCCTACCCCGAGGTCCGCGATATGCTCGAAGCGCTCAAGGGTGCCGGCCTGAAGACGGCGATCCTGTCCAACGGATCCGACGACATGTTGTCGGCGGCTGTCGGTAACGCCGGGATCGCTTCGCTGCTGGATGGCGTGTTGTCGGTGGAAAAAACCAAAATCTACAAGCCTCATTCGAGTGTCTATCAGATGGCGGTCGACGACTTGGGCGTGGCCAAAGAGAGAATTTGTTTCATGTCGTCGAACGCCTGGGATGCTTGCGGGGCCGCGAACTTCGGGTTCCGGGTTGTCTGGGTCAACCGTTTCGGACAGGCCCAAGAGCGCCTGCCGGGCCGGCAGGAAGCAGAAATCAAGGACCTATCCCAACTTCCGCCGCTTCTCGGCATTTGACGGACGGGGTATCACGTGAGCCAAACGACCTTGGAGTTCCGGGAACGGTATGTCTCGGCGCAGGATGGCCTCAAGATCTATTTCCGCGATTACGGTGACCCTCGATCGAAACAGACCCCCGTCCTCTGCCTGCACGGCTTGACGCGTAATTCGAAGGATTTCCATAGTGTCGCCCGGCGCCTTGCCGGTTCCCGCCGGGTGCTCGCCGCTGATATTCGCGGGCGCGGACGATCTGAATACGATCCCGATTGGCGCAACTACCAGCCGGCCACCTACGTCGGTGATGTACGGAGCCTCCTGGCAGCCTTGGGCATTGAGGGCGTATTCATCGTCGGCACCTCGATGGGCGGTATCCTGGCCATGGCCATGGGCGCGGCGGCACCGACGTCTCTGCGCGGGGCCTTGCTCAACGACGTCGGTCCCGACGTCGCCGCCGAGGGCCTTGAGCCGATCATCGCCTACGTGGAACAGAACCGAACCTTTGCTGATTGGCCGGAGGTCATCGGCCATCTGCAGGCGTTCTTTCCCAATCTGCCGGCGGCGTCGGAAGGCGAATGGATGGCGATCGCCAAAGCCAGTTATGTAGCCCGCGACGACGGTCGCATCGTTCAGGACTGGGATCCGAATATCGTCAAACCGCTTCGCGGAATCGACACGGCGGAAATCGATCTCTGGCCCTATTTCCGGTCCCTTGCCCGAATTCCGCTTGTTGGCGTGCGCGGCGAGAAATCGAATGTCTTGACCGTCGATACGTTCCGAGCCATGAGTGACGCGGTTCCGTCGATGGTCGCCGTCACCGTCAAAGGCGTTGGCCATGCGCCGACGCTGGCGGAACCGGAAGTCATTGAAGCGCTCGAGTTCGCCTTGGAAAAAGCCGATGAATCCCACCATTGACGATATTCGCTCGGCGGCGGCTGGCTTGAACGGCCTCAGTGTCCGGACACCGCTTCTCGAAAACCCATTTGTTAGCGAACGAATTGGCGGCCGCCTTCTGGTTAAGGCGGAGCCTCTGCAGCGGACCGGGTCGTTCAAGTTCCGAGGCGCCTACAACACGATTTCCAACTATGCGCAGACCGGTGCCCTTTCCACTGTCGTTGCCTATTCCTCAGGCAATCACGCCCAGGGGGTCGCCGCGGCGGCGGCTCTACTCGGCGTTCCTGCCGTAATCGTCATGCCGGCGGACGCTCCTGGGATTAAGGTCGAGAAAACGCGTGCCTATGGTGCGGAGGTCGTGACCTACGACCGCTACGGTGAAAGCCGCGAGGACATTGCCGCGGCAATCGCTGAAGAACGCGACGCGACGCTGATCAAGCCTTACGACGATCCCCGGATCATTTCCGGTCAGGGGACGGTCGGCCTCGAACTGACCGAACAGGCGGTCGAGCGGGAAATCGATAAAATCGACGCGGTGTTGGCGCCGTGTGGTGGCGGCGGCCTCATTTCCGGCGTCGCGATCGCCGTAAAGGCGGCGGACCCAGGTACCGCAGTCTACGCCGTTGAACCTGCCGGGTTCGACGACACGGCGCGGTCGCTTGCCGCTGGGAAACGGGTCGGCGTTGACCCGAATGCGCGATCGATTTGCGATGCGTTGTTAGCGCCGATGCCAGGCGAGATGACGTTCGCCATCAACCGGGAACTTCTCGAAGGCGGCCTTAGCGTGACCGACGAAGAAGCCAAGGATGCCATGCGCCTCGCTTTTCGCGAGTTCAAGCTGGTCGTGGAACCGGGTGGCGCGGTGGCCCTCGCCGCCGTCCTAAACGGCAAGGTCGATTGCCGATCGAAGACCGTCTGCGTTGTCTGTTCCGGAGGTAATGTCGACGGCGATCTCTACGCGGACGTTCTTGGCGGCGGATAAGCCGGTGTACGGCCACGCAGATCAACTGGCCTGGGTGGCCACGTCCTGGATGTCGTTTTTTTGGTTCGGCGGCAGCTTTTTGCGGTGCCGGTTTGCTCTCCGCTTTTTTCTCTTCCTTGGGTTCTTCGACCAAGCGTTTGCAATGGCCTTCCAGGAAGGCGCCGGTCTCGATAGCCAAGTCCTCGTGCAGAATGTCGCCGACGACGTGGGCGGTTTTCGCCAGTTGGACGGAACGCGCTTTGATCTGGCCGTTGACGGTACCATGCACGCGTACGGTTTCGGCGATGATCTCGCCTTTTGCTTCGGCCGTCTTGCCGACGAGCAGGGTCTTGGTGCGAACGTCACCTTCGACGACGCCGTCGACCTGGATTTCCCCTTCGCTGCTGAGGTCACCGACGATCTTGAGATCGGCGCTGATCAGCGATGGCGGCGCCGGCTTCGGCGGTGCGGCAGGCGTTGTCGTATCGGGACTGGGTTTCTTACTGCTCTTGGAAAACATATCGTCCCGCGCGGATGAATTTCATCGGATTCCTGGACCGGCCATTGAAAACCGTCTCGTAGTGTAGATGGGCGCCCGTGCTGCGACCCGAATTGCCGAGTAGCCCGATCTTCTCGCGGAATTTCACCTCCTGGCCACGCTTGACATAGATCTTATGCAGGTGACCGTAGCGGGTCTTGATGCCGGCGCCATGGTCGATTTCGATCAGCCGGCCGTATTTTCCCTTCCAGCCGGCGAAGGTGACCTTGCCCGGCGCCGTCGCGTAAACCTTCGACTTGATGGTGCTTCCGAGATCGAGGCCGTAGTGAGCCGACCATCTCTTGTTAATCGGATCGCGGCGTTTACCGAAACCGCTGGTCACGTAATAGGCGTTCAAGGGTGCCGAAAGCGGAATCCGCTTCATGATGCCCTGCAGGGATTCCCAACGATCCAGTTGAAGGTCGAGATTGACCAGGCTCGCTTTCAAACGGCCAGCCGGCATTTCATCATCCTTGGCGGGAATGAACGGACCCCCCCTGCCCCTCGGGCAGGCTTTTGTCCTGTTTGAGCAGGTCATTGACGTCGAGACCCGTCAACTCGACCACCCGTTCCATGGTCTCGATCGATGTGAGCGCGCGGTCGGTCAGACGCTGAACAGAGGTCTCTTCGTTCTTTTCGAGGGAAACGAGCCTGTTCTCCAGATCGGAAATCTTGCGCCGCATCCGCGTACCGTCGAAAAGCGCCTGATTGCGTTCGGCCAATGCCACCTGCAGGTCATCCTCGACGGACGTAAGGTTATCCTTCAAAGGGAAATTGCGCGAAGCGGTTTCACTAAGCTGGTTCTCAATTTCGGAAAGCTTCCGTTTTAGGTCCTCTCGCGCGTTTTCGATCGTTTCACGTTCGCTTTCGGTACTCGCCAACTGCTGGGATACCGATTGCAGACTCTGTTGTAGCGACGCGTTCTTTTCGACCAGGCTGAGCATCAATGCATGGTTCTTTTCGAGATCGACGGTAATCGAGGTGAATTTTTGCTGATAATCAGCGACCTCGCCCAGGAGGCTCTGATAGGCTAGGCGCCCGTTAATGATTTCGCTGTTTTTGTTTTCAACGATTTCGTTGTGTTGGACATAACTATAGGAAGCGTAACCTGTCCACGACAGGGCACCGACGGCAAGAACGGCCAGCGATACCTGCAAACCTGTGGTCACCCGGAAATACTTGATGCGCCCATCGGTCCTCAAATGGACTTGGCGTTCCGGCAACAAGCGTCGGATTTTTGACCACAAGCCCCGTTTTTCTTGTTGGATGCTCATGCAATTCCCCTCAACGCGATCCCCTTTTCTTATTGTGCCTCTTTCACATTCAACCCCTGGTGAAGGGAAGTAAAAAAGGCTGCAATTTCCGAGTTTAACCCGTGTTTTCAATTACGAAGAAAGTATCGATTGGGGCTTTTCCATGCAAGTGATATTACTTGCTTGGGCCTCGGCCTGGGGGCAAAAACACGGGATTCCGCGCCTGAATGTGATCGCGGACAAATGACGCAGGACGAGGTCCCTTGGATGTCGGGACAAGAATCACAGGAATCGGCCACGAATCCGAGTTTACGCAACCCCGGTGTTCTGTTGGCGACCTGGTTCGGTTCCGGTCTGCTGCCGAAAGCGCCGGGGACGTGGGGTTCGCTGGCAGCCCTCCCCTTCGCATGGCTGATCGCTGCGAACGCCGGACCTTTCGGCTTGGCCGCTGCGACGGTCCTCGTCTTCGTCGTCGGTGTATGGGCCTCGAATGTCTACGTTCGCCATGCTGGCGGAGATGATCCGGGGCCTGTGGTTATTGATGAGGTCGCTGGACAGTGGATGACTTTGGCGGCAATCCCCGTTGATCTCCGCTACTACCTTGTCGGATTCGTCCTTTTTCGTCTCGCCGACATCTTCAAGCCATGGCCCGCGTCGTGGGCAGACCGCTCGGTAAAAGGCGGACTCGGTATCATGCTGGACGATGTCTTGGCGGCGGTTTACTCCGGCGGTGTGTTGTACGCGCTGTACAGACTAGGACTGATTTGACCGATGTTTTCTAAAGCCCTTGTCGATGACGCTACAGAATTGCTCGCCACTTGCCGCAAGAACGGGCTTCGCATCGCGACCGCCGAATCCTGTACGGGCGGTCTCATTTCCGGCCTTCTGACCACGGTTGCCGGATCCTCCGACGTCGTCGAACGCGGGTTTGTGACCTATACCAACGAAGCCAAGCAGGAAATGCTCGGTGTCCCAGAAGACCTGTTCGAGACACTCGGGGCCGTGAGTACGGAAGTCGCAAGGGCCATGGCCGCCGGCGCCCTCGAACGGTCCGGCGCCGATTTGGCCGTCGCTGTGACCGGGATCGCCGGTCCGGGGGGCGCCACCGAGACCAAACCCGTGGGCCTGGTTTATTTGTCGGCCTGCCGCAAGGGCGGCGGTACGATCGACGAACGGCGCATCTTTTCGGGTGACCGTTCCGAGGTTCGCATGCAGGCGGTGGCCGTCGCGATCGAAATGTTGAGCACCCTCGCCGAATGATTGACGGACCGTCCGGTTCGTCGGGGGAAGACGCCGCCCTGTTTGAGAACGCCACTGAGCCTCTGTTGCGGCCGAACGGCAAGGACGTGTTTTCGGTGTTCGTCGGCGGACTGGCTGCTTTCGCAGTCCTGGTTGCCGCCGTGATCTTTGCCAACGCCGTTTCGGATGGCGCCTTTGTCCGCCGTTTGGTCGAGGAGCCGGGCAAGGCCTGGCTGCAGATCATTGTCGGCGCTTTGGTGTTGTTCTCCCCAATTTACCTGGTCGGCATCAAGACGCGGCGGTTGACCTGGCGTGATCTTGGGTTCGCCGCGCCGGAAGGTGCCTGGATCGTTGGCGCCATCCTGCTTGGTTTTGTCGCCCATATCGCCATCGGTCTGGTTCACGTGTCCCTCGGCGAGCCCCTTAAGGACGTCATGACCAGGACCTTCGATCCCGCCGATTCTCGAATGATCGACCGGGTCATCGTCTTCGCCGCCGTCACGACCATCGTTCCGTTGGTCGAGGAAGTCTATTTCCGCGGTCTGTTGTTTCGCTGGCTCGCCAATCGATGGGGGCTCCTCGCGGGTCTTCTGGTCAGCGCGGGCGTTTTCGGCGCCTTCCACGGCGATTGGATTTGGGCGGCGGCAACGGCCGTACTTGGGATTCTCCTCGCTTTTGTCTATTGGCGCAGCGGTTCGATCTGGACGTCCATCACCCTGCACGCCAGCTACAACGGCATCGGATTGATCGGCATATTCGCCGGATATTGATGGTGGGCGCCGGAATGCCGCCGATCACCCGTAGAGGGCCATCGCCCGCTTTTCGAAGGCATCGATCATTTTCTGTACGGCCTCGTTGAACACGGTGCCAATAGCCGCTTTGAGGACGCGCGAACGGAACTCGAAATCGACGAAAAAGTCGATGTCACAGGTGCCGTTCTCGGTCGGCAGGAAAAGCCAATGGTTGTTCAGGTACTTGAACGGACCATTAAGGTACTCGACATCGATACGATTGGGACGCTGTAGAGTGACCCGGGTCGTGAACTTCTCCCGGAACACCTTGAACCCGATCATCATATCCGCGGTCAATACATTTTCCGTGCGGCTCTTGATCCTGAGGCCGACGCACCAGGGCAGGAACTCAGGGTACCGCTCGATATCGGCGACCAGATCAAAGAGGTCATCGGGGCTGTGCGGAAGGCGCCGGATCTCGGCGTGCGTCGGCATGAGCGGTCACGGGTTCCCAAGTCGGGTTTCAATCACCCGTTCGCTAGCCGCCGTGTCCTGGCTTCGCGAAGGGCCTCGAAATCCTTATCGGCGTGATAGCTGGACCGCGTCAAGGGCGATGATGCGACGAGGAGGAAACCCTTGGCCTCGCCGATACTCTTGAACTCTTCGAACTCATCGGGTGTGACGAACCGGTCGATCGGTGCGTGGCGCGGTGTCGGCGCCAGATACTGGCCGATGGTCAGGAAATCGACGTCTGCCGATCGCAGGTCGTCCATGACTTGCAGGATCTCGTCACGGGTTTCGCCGAGACCGACCATGATCCCGGATTTGGTGAAGAGGGTCGGATCGATGGATTTCGCCTCGCTCAAGATCTTGAGCGAGTGGAAGTAGCGTGCGCCCGGCCGAATCGCCGGGTAGAGTCGCGGCACCGTTTCCAGATTGTGGTTGAAGACATCGGGCTTGGCCGCGACGACGGCTTCGAGCGCTCCGTCCTTGTCTCGGAAATCCGGGGTCAACACCTCGATCGTCGTCTCCGGCGTCGCCCGGCGCAGTTCCTCGATACAGCGCACGAACTGATGCGCACCACCGTCCGTCAGGTCATCGCGGTCGACCGATGTAATGACCATGTGGCGCATGCCCATCTCGCGGGCCGAGGCGGCGAGGTTTACCGGTTCGTCGGCGTCGACGGCGCCCGGTTTTCCCGTGGCCACGTTGCAAAAGGCACAGGCCCGCGTGCAAATGTCGCCCAGGATCATCACGGTGGCATGACGGGCCGACCAGCATTCACCGATGTTCGGGCAGGCCGCTTCCTCGCAGACGGTGTGCAGTTTGTTGTCGCGCATGAGGCGCCGCGTCTCGCCGTATTCCCGGGATGTCGGTGCCTTGACGCGAATCCAGTCGGGCTTGCGGAGCGCCGGGTTTACCGGGTTTTTCATCTTCTCCGGATGGCGGTGTTTGCGCAGGTTTTCAACTTTGCTCATCGATGGATTCCCAACCTTTTCATGACACTAATATGGCTGACAGACTTTGCGATTCCAAGGCGTTCACCGTCCTTCTACGCGGCGTTCCATGCGTTCTATGGCGGCCAGCAATTCGTCCGTAGTCTCGATCTTCGCCGCCTCGCGGTAGTCGCAGAGAGCCCTGGGCCAGGCTCCCATTTTCTCATGCAGCCGTCCGCGCCAGGCTTTCAGTTCACCGTCCTTCGGCAAGCGGCGCACAAGCGCATCAACATCCCATCGCGCTTGTTCGATATCGCCTCGGCGCTCCAGCGCCGTCGCCCGCATGCGCCGGGCGATCATCGATTTTGGATCGCCTTCCAGCGCCAACGTTCCGGCGCGGACGGCCCGATCGTCGTTCCCGGCCCTAACGTAGGCGCGGGCCAGGGTCTCCAGGATTCGCGGCACGCCCGGCGCCTCGAGGTCGGCCGCTTCGAGATCGATCATCGCGCGCTGCAGGTTGTCGGGTGCCCTCGGCGTGTGATCGAACCACACCGTGCCTCTCAGAAAACGGACGTAACCCTTCAAGCGCCCGTCCGGCATCTCCTCGATTGCACGCGTAAAGTCGACCAAAGCCTCGTCGATATGCCCTGCGGCCAGATGGGCCTTACCCCGGATCTGGTAGGCCCGGATGCGGTCGATTGGACGGGTCGTGGGTTTGGCGATGTATACATTGCACGACAGGATCGTGTTCTCGACGTCGCCGTAGGCTTCGCGGCATCCTTCGGCCGCCGTGTCGGCTCTCGTCGGGGAAGCGGCGGCAAGGCATAGCGCGAGGGACAGAAAGCCGGCGCGTTCGGTCCAGGCATGCCAGCCCATCACATGTGGATGACCCGGCCGTATGCGTCGAGCACCGACTCGTGCATCATCTCCGACAGGGTCGGGTGCGGGAACACCGTGTGCATCAGGTCCTCTTCCGTCGTTTCCAGCCTCATGGCGACGACGTAGCCCTGGATCAGTTCCGTCACCTCGGCGCCGACCATGTGAGCGCCCAGCAACTGCCCGGTCTTGGTGTCGAACACCGTCTTGATCATGCCGTCGGGCTCGCCCAAGGCAATCGCCTTGCCGTTACCGATGAAGGGAAAACGCCCGACCTTGACGTCGTAACCCTGCTCCTTCGCCTTGGCTTCGGTCAGGCCGACGCTGGCGACCTGGGGGTGGCAATACGTGCATCCCGGGATCTGGCCTTTGTCCATGGGGTGCACGCCCTTCACGCCGGCGATCTTCTCGATGCAGATGACGCCTTCGTGCTCGGCCTTGTGGGCGAGCATCGGCGGGCCGGCGACGTCGCCGATGGCATAGATTCCGGGTTCGTCGGTGCGCGAAAACCCGTCTGCGACGATGCAGCCGCGGTCCGTCTTCACCTTGGTCGTCTCCAGTCCCAGGTCCTCGACGTTGCCAACCACACCGACGGCGGAGATGACCCGGTCGACGGTGATCTGGTGGGTCTTGCCCTTGGCGTCCTCGACCATGCAGGTGACGCTATCCGCGCCCTTGTCGAGCTTCGTCACCTTGACCGACGTCATGATGGTCATGCCGTGTTTTTCGAACTGCTTCTGGGCGATGGCGGCGATCTCGGCGTCCTCCACCGGCATCACCTGGTCGAGCACCTCGACGACCGTGACGTCGGCGCCTAAGGTGTTGAAAAAGCTCGCGAACTCGATGCCGATGGCGCCGGAGCCGATAACCAGCAGCGACTTCGGCATGACGTCCGGAACCAGCGCCTCGAAATAGGTCCAGACCAGCTTGCCGTCCGGCTCGAGGCCGGGCAGTGTGCGGGGCCGGGCGCCGGTGGCGAGGATGATATGCTTGCCCGAAAGGGTGGAGACCGCCTTGCCGTCCTTGCTGACGTCGACCTTGCCGGGGCCGTTGAGTTTCGCCTCACCGTCGACGACGGTGACCTTGTTCTTCTTCAAAAGATGCCCGACGCCGCCGTTCAGCTGCTTGGAGACGCCGCGTGATCGCTCGACGATCTTCTGAAGGTCGAAACCGAAATTGCCGGCGTTCAAACCATAGGCGCCGGCATGGGCCATATAGTTGTAGATCTCGGCAGAGCGCAACAGCGCCTTGGTTGGAATACAACCCCAGTTGAGGCAGATACCGCCCAGGTGCTGTTTCTCGACGACGCAGGTTTTGAAGCCCAATTGTGCGGCGCGGATGGCAGTCACGTAGCCGCCTGGCCCGCCGCCGACGATGATGACGTCGAAGGTAGTGTCAGTCATGGTCAAATCCTTTCAAGCGTCCGCCGGGTCAGTTCGTTCTCTGCGGCGTCGCCCGTGTTGATCACGCCCTTGCGTTCGAAAAGCATGACGCGACATTCATTTTCAGCGCTGGGTTTGTGTTCCATGCCCCTGGGCACGACGATCATCTCGCCCGCCTCGAGGGTGACGGTCCGGTCGCGGAACGCCATCTCCAGCTTTCCTTCGACGACGAAGAACATCTCGTCCTCGTCGTCGTGTTTGTGCCAGACGAAATCGCCTTCCAGCTTGACCAGCTTGATTTCGTAGTCGTCGATCTCTCCGATCACCTTGGGATCCCAGTGCGTATCGAAGGTGGCGAACTTGTCGGCGATGTTGACCTTGTCCATGGCGGTCTCGCCTTTACAGCATCAGCTGCAGCGGGTCTTCGAGGATTCCCCTGAGTTCCTTGGCGAAGGCGGCGGCGACGGCGCCATCGATGCAGCGGTGATCGACGGCAAGCGTCAGCGACATGATGGTCGCTGTCGCCAAGGCACCGTTCCTGACGACGGCACGCTCTTCACCGGCGCCGACAGACAGGATGCCGCCCTGCGGCGGATTGATGATCGAGTTGAAGGATTTGACGCCGAACATGCCGAGGTTCGAGATGGTGAAGGTGCCACCTTGGTATTCCTCCGGCTGCAGTTTGCCGTCGCGGGCCTTGGCGGCGAGCGCCTTGGCGTCATCGGAAATGGCGGCGAGACCCTTGGCACCCGCATCCTTGATCACCGGCGTGATCAGGCCGCCCTCGATGGCGACGGCGACCGAAATATCGACCCGATTGTAACGCAGGATGGCGTCGTCCGTGTAGGAGACATTGCAGTCGGGAACCCGCTTCAGGGCCAGGGCTACGGCCTTGATGACGAAATCGTTGACCGAAATCTTGTAGTCCGCCCCCTCACGGCCGTTAAGCTCCTTGCGAAGCGACAGCAAGCGGTCGATGTCGACGTCGATGGACAGGTTGAAATGCGGTACGTCGCGGGCCGACTCGGTGAGCCGCGTCGCGATGACCTTGCGCATCGACGAGTTGGGCACGGCCTCATATTCCGGCATGAAGGCGAACACCGGATCGTCGACGGACACGGTCGGTGCCGTTGCCGCTTGCGGAGCGGCAGCCGGCTGGGCGGCCGGCGCCGTGACGCCACCGGCGATCGCCGCCTCGACGTCGCGTTTGATGATACGCCCGTGCGGACCACTGCCGGCGACGGTGGCGATGTCGATGTCGTTCTGCGCCGCAATGCGCCGGGCCAGCGGGCTGGCGAAGACGCGGTCGCCGGAGGCGGCCGGGGTTGAAGCCGGAGCAGCCGGTTGCGGCGCGGCAGCTTGCGGCGCGGCGGGTTCAGCGGCAGGTGCTTCAGGGGTGGCAGGAACCGGTGCGGCGGCGGGTGCCGCGGCGACGTCACCGATGGCTGACGCATCCTCGCCTTCCTCGAGCAGCACGGCGATTGGCGCGTTGACGGCGACGTTCTCGGTACCCTCGGCGACCAGCAGCTTGCCGACGACGCCTTCGTCGACGGCCTCGACTTCCATGGTCGCCTTGTCGGTTTCGATTTCGGCGATGACATCGCCGCTCACGACCATGTCACCTTCGGCTTTCAGCCATTTCGACAGCGTGCCGTCGGTCATCGTCGGCGACAGGGCCGGCATCAGGATTTGGATGGGCATGTTCCTATCTCCTCGCGCCCGCTCACGCGTAGCAGACGGCTTTTGCCGCCGCCACCACGTCCGCCGGTTTGGGCAAGGCCTTGGCTTCCAGATTGGCCGCGTAGGGCATCGGAACGTCCTCGCCGGCGACCCGGTGGACCGGTGCATCAAGGTAGTCGAAGGCCGTCTCCATCATGCGCGCCGCGATTTCGGCGCCGATGCCGCAGGTCGGCCAGCCCTCCTCCACATTGACCAGGCGGTTGGTCTTCTTGACCGACTCGGCGATGGTCGCCGTATCGAGTGGGCGGAGCGAACGCAGGTTGATGACTTCCGCATCAATGCCCTCGGCGGCCAGCAGCTCAGCTGCCTCCAGGGCATGGCTGACGGCGATCGAATAGGCGGTGATGGTGACATCACTGCCGGCGCGCTCGATCTTGGCCTTGCCGATGGGGACAGTGAAGTCGGGATCGTCCGGCACGTCGAAGCTCTGACCGTAAAGGATCTCGTTTTCCAGGCAGATCACCGGGTTGGGGTCGCGGATGGCGGATTTCAGCAGCCCCTTGGCATCCTCGGCAGACCACGGGGCGACAACTTTGAGGCCGGGGATATGCGCGTACCAGGCGGCGTAACACTGGGAATGCTGGGCGGCGACGCGGGCGGCCGCGCCATTGGGGCCGCGGAAGACCATCGGCGCCCCCATCTGGCCGCCGGACATATATAGGGTCTTGGCCGCCGAGTTGACGATCTGGTCCATGGCCTGCATGGCGAAGTTGAAGGTCATGAACTCGACGATCGGCTTCAGGCCGCCAAAGGCGGCGCCGACCCCGAGGCCGGCGAATCCGTGTTCGGTGATCGGCGTGTCGATGACGCGTTTGTCTCCGAACTCCTCCAGGAGGCCCTGACTGACCTTGTAGGCGCCTTGATACTGGGCCACTTCCTCACCCATCAGGAAGACGGTTTCGTCCCGACGCATCTCCTCGGCCATGGCGTCGCGGAGCGCCTCGCGGACGGTCTGCGTAACGCGCGATCCGGTGTATTCCGGTTCCGGCTGCGGTGATGCCGGCGCTGCCGCCACCGGTGTCTCGGCTGGTGGGTTTTCCGGCGCCGCGGCAGGCTCTTCGGCGGGCGCCGGATGGCAGTTGACGATGGCCTCGGCCGCGGACGGTTCCTCGCCTTCCTCGAGCAGAACGGCGATCGGCGTATTGACAGCGACGCCTTCGGTACCGTTCGGCACCAGGATTTTCCCGAGAACGCCCTCGTCGACGGCCTCAATTTCCATAGTCGCCTTGTCGGTCTCGATTTCGGCCAATACGTCGCCGCTGGCGACCGCATCGCCTTCGGCTTTCAGCCAGTTGGCGATCTTGCCTTCGGTCATGGTCGGCGACAGGGCCGGCATGAGCACTTGAATTGCCATGATCTCTTCCTTCTCCCCCGCGGGTCCCGGTCCGGCCGGCCGCTCAGGCTTCCATGTAAACGTCGGTGTAGAGCTCGGACAGGTCCGGTTCCTGGCTCTGCTGAGCGAACTCGGCGGCCGCGGTGACGACCGATTTGACGTCCTTGTCGATGTCCTTGAGCCGCGCCTCGTCGGCAATACCGGCCTTCAGGATGCGGTCGCGGACGGTGTCGATGGGATCGCTCTCCTTGCGGACCTTGGACACCTCCTCCTTGTCGCGGTATTTGGCCGGGTCCGACATCGAATGGCCGCGATAACGGTAGGTCTTCATCTCGAGGATGTAGGGTCCCTTGCCGGAACGGCACCAGTCGTTGGCCTCCTGAGCGGCCTTGCGCACTTCGACGACGTCCATGCCGTCGACCTGGCTCCCCAGGATACCGAAGGAATCTCCGCGGCGGTGCAGTTCGGTCATCGCCGATGCGCGCTCGACGGCGGTGCCCATTCCGTAGCGGTTGTTCTCGATGACGTAGACGACGGGAAGTTTCCAGAGCGACGCCATATTGAAGGCCTCGTAAACCTGTCCCTGGTTGATCGCACCATCGCCGCAGTAGGCGTGGCAGACGCCGCCGTCGCCCTTGAACTTGTGGGCGAAAGCAAGCCCGGTGCCGAGCGGCATCTGTGCACCGACGATTCCGTGTCCGCCGAAGAAGTTCTTTTCGCGGCTGAACATGTGCATGGAGCCGCCCTTGCCTTTTGAGTAGCCGCCGCGCCGGCCCGTCAGTTCGGCCATGACACCCTTGGAATCCATACCGTAGGCAAGCATGTGGCCGTGATCACGGTAGCTGGTGACCACGGTGTCTTTGTCGGTCGAGGCGGCTCGCATGCCGACGACCACCGCTTCCTGGCCGATATAAAGGTGGCAAAAACCACCGATCAGGCCCGTGCCGTAGAGCTGGCCGGCCTTTTCCTCGAAACGCCTGATCAGCAGCATCTCGTGATAGAAGTCGAGCAGCTCCTCGGGGCTTGCGCCGAGGTCTGTTTTCGCCTTGGCGGGTGCCTTCGATTTGCTTGCTGGTGATTTTCGTGTGCTGGCGGCCGGTTTCGCCGCCTTGGTTGAGCGTGCCATCTCCCCTCCTCGCTACCAGGCGGATATCTGACCGCCGATAGATTAGCCCTTGCTGAAAGGGAAGGTAGTGAAAATGGCTACCGGGTTCAACAGGTTATGGAAGACATCGCTGATATATATCTCAAAATAACTATATTGCGATTAAGTATATAAAAAAGCGAATTTATTTGTTTCTCAACGCGCTACCGCTGAGAAATTATTTTTCCGGTTGGAATTACGTGCCCCGCCGAAAGGCGTATCAGGCAACGCGCCGAATTCGATCGATGTCCTCGTTGACCGTCTCGTCCAGCCACGGCCAAAGGCAACCGGTGGGGCCCAGGCAATCCTCAATCTTGATGCGGTAGGGCAGCAAATCTCGAACGCCCGCCGTCCACGCTTTGAGGTCGGCCAGGGTTTCCCAATAAGTGACCCGGACGGGTTTGCCGTCGGCATCCTCGTCGGCACTGAAACCGAGAAACCCGGGCTTCATCATTGCCGCCGAGGCCATTGTCGAGACGGCCTCGGAGTAGAGGCCGGCGTCCATGCCCTCCCCCGCCTCCAAAAACAGGATGGCATAGAAAGGCGGTCGTCTGGGTTCATCCGACATGTTCGATCCCCAACAGTGACGCGATGGCCGGAAACGCTGCCAGGAGACCCAGACTCAAGGATCCGACGGAACTGGCCGGGATGGCCGGCGTTTCCGCTCGGAGCGAACGGTCCGATCCGATCTTCTCATCGATCTTTGAAACCCGGATGCCGCAGGTGTCGCGCAACCCCGCACCATCGAAACGATCCCGGATACGGCGATCGCCCGTTTCTTCCCAGGCCTTGATCGCTTCGGGCGTCGTCCAATAGGTCACGCTGACCCAGGCGCCACTACCGGTTCGTGTCGTCTCGAGGCCGAGGAACCCCGGTTGATGGGGCGCCAAGGAATTCATTTCATCGGCTGGCGCCAGATCTTCATCGCCGACCCCGGGCCGGTGTGTTTCGTTAAGGACCGCGGCGTAGAACGGTGGGTCGAGGTTTTCTGCCAGACTTCCCATTTTACTCACTCCTTTTCTCTTCGAGTATGATGACGTCGTCCTTATGGCCGTAATTGAGCATGACGCGAGCGCGCTCTTCGAGCATGTCGCGATCTAGGCTTTCGGGATGGAGCAATCGGACCCGTTTCTCGAGGACTTGCCGCTCGGAACTGACCCGCTCGGCTGTTTGTTTGACCGCATCGATCCGTTGCTGCAATTGCCACCACGCCAACAAACCACGATCCCCGTGGATGACGTGATAGGCGAAATAGGTGACCACAGAAACACCCAGCACCGACCCAATCACGTGACGAGCGCGATCGCGTATTTCGTCAAACAATCCCATGCTGACCGCAGAGCCTTCTGTGTCGTCCTTGCCGCCCCACAGTCCCAGTCCCGCACGTATTGTCGCTGGCAAACCTTAACAACGGGTTACTCAAAGGCGGCGGGAGGGCTCAACCGGCGTCTAAACTTGGCGCCGTCAGGGCATCCGGTCGGTGCGCACGGGCTGCGGTCCGGCAGAAGGCTAGCTCCGCCGCACGGGGCGTCTATTACGGGGACCCACGGGCGGCCGAAGCCGCCCGTAATTGGGCGGTTACGACCGAAGGATGCTGCGCCCGGCGTAAATGGCGCTCGGGCCAAGATTTTCCTCGATACGGATCAACTGGTTGTATTTGGCCAGCCGGTCGGAACGGGAAAGCGAGCCGGTCTTGATCTGGCCGGCGTTGGTGGCGACCGCAATGTCGGCGATGGTCGAGTCCTCGGTTTCGCCGGAACGGTGTGATATGACGGACGTGTAAGCCGCCTTGTGGGCCATTTCGACCGTTTCCAGGGTCTCGGACAGGGTCCCGATTTGGTTGACCTTGATCAGGATCGAATTGCCAATACCCTCGTCGATACCCTTTTTCAGACGGACCGGGTTGGTGACGAACAGATCGTCACCGACCAGTTGGACCTTGTCTCCTATGGCTTCGGTCAAGGTTTTCCAACCGTCCCAATCATCCTCCGACATGCCGTCTTCGATAGAGATAACTGGATATCGGTTAACGATATCGGCCAGGTATTCGGCGTTGCCGGCGGCGTCCAGAGTCTTGCCTTCGCCCGCCAATTCGTAATTGCCGTCCTTGAAGTACTCACTCGACGCGCAGTCGAGGGCCAGGACGACGTCATCCCCAGCCTTGTAGCCGGCGCCCTCGATGGATTTCATGATGAAGCCGAGGGCTTCATCGGCACTGGCCAGTGCTGGGGCGAAGCCACCTTCATCGCCGACATTGGTATTGTGGCCGGCGTCCTGTAGCCCTTTCTTGAGCGTTTGGAACACTTCCGCACCCATGCGCACCGCGTCGGCGATCGAATCGGCACCGACCGGCATGATCATGAACTCTTGGATATCGATGGGATTATCGGCGTGCGCGCCGCCGTTGATGATATTCATCATCGGCACCGGCAATTCGCGAGCGAACGCTCCGCCGATGTAGCGGTAGAGCGGCAAGCCGTTCTCTTCAGCCGCAGCTTTCGCCGCGGCCAGGCTGACGCCGAGGATGGCATTGGCGCCGAGGCGCTCCTTATTGGCCGAGCCGTCGAGGTCGATCATCGTTTGATCGAGGTGCAACTGGTCCTCGGCGTCCATACCGGCGAGGGCATCGAAGATCTCGCCGTTCACCGATTCACAGGCTTGCGTGACACCCTTGCCGCCGTAGCGGCTCTTGTCGCCATCACGCAGTTCGACCGCTTCATGGACGCCGGTCGACGCCCCCGAGGGTACGGCGGCGCGGCCGACGATCCCCGTCTCCAAGGTGACGTCGACTTCGACGGTCGGATTGCCTCGGCTGTCAAGAATCTGGCGCGCAAAAATGTCGATGATCGCGGTCATGGGTGTCCCCCCAATCGAAGAATTTCACTGAATTGGGCGAGACTCTAATGCTTCCCTCCGCGATAGCAAGCGAAGCAAACGTTACAAATCACAATACGCCGATTGACCCTGTTGGGGCGTTGCGTCTGAACCCTGCCCACCCGGCCTAAGGCGCTGGGCGGGAGAAAAAACGACTGGCCATCGCCTCGCCGGCGACGGAACCGCAGACGACGAGAATGGCGGCCATTTGTAATGCCGTGATCGGTTGCGAGAGGAATACGAAGGCGAGGAAGGCGGCGATCACCGGTTTCAAGAAAAAGATGTACCCGGCGCGCGTGATGTCGGGCGCCGCCGCCAGTCCGCCGAAAAACAGGATCTGTGTGATCGTCGTATTGAAGATCGCGAGCACGAGCAGCGACCACGCGGCCGTTGCTGGAAGGGAGAGAATGGACCCGGGGTTGATCCATTTCCCCCAGGCCATGCCCACGACCAGCCACAACCCGATACCACCGATCGAAAGGGTGATCGTCGTGATGCGGATGGCGCCGTAGTGATTGATCAGGGGCCGGGCCAGCACCGTATAGGCCGAACCGAAACCAGCGCAGATCAAAGCCAAACCGATGCCGATCAACTGCTTGCCGGAGCCGGCCAGCAAGGCGAGGTAGCCGTCGGTCAGCAGCACGGCGATACCGGTCACCGCACAGGCACCGCTGATGATCTTCGCCGTGGTCAGCCTTTCGCCGTTGACCAGTTGATTGATGATGCCGATGAAGATGGGCATGGTCGTTACGGTGGTGCCGACCTGGACGACGGTGGCGAAGTCGAGCGACCAGTGAAACGCCAAATAGGTAACCGTAATGCCGACCAAACCCAGGCCCGTCAGACGCCACGGCTGCTCGCGCAGGGGCGTCAGTAAGTCCCGCGTCGCCGGATGCATCAGGGCCAGCAAGACGAGCCCGAAACTGCCGAGCGTATATCGCCACACGGAGACTTCGGGACCTCTGACGCCAGACAGCACGGACAGGAATTCGCTCGAAGCATGGCCGATGACCGCGATAAAGACTACCAGGTAGGAAAGTCTTGCTGGTATCGCCGTCACTGCCTTGCTCCGTCGCCCGCAGAACTCGGGTATGGGTTTTTACGGGATGGTAACCGGCCGCGTCTTGGCGACGCGATCGAATTCCAAGAGCGTTTCCATGACGCCCTTGATCTCGGCCAGCGGGATCATGTTCGGCCCGTCGGACGGTGCCGTGTCGGGCGCCTGATGAGTTTCCATGAGCACCGCCGCGACCCCGACGGCGACGGCGGCTCGGGCCAGTACAGGTGCGAATTCGCGCTGGCCACCGGACGTCGCTCCCTGCCCGCCCGGTTGCTGAACCGAATGGGTGGCATCGTATACGATTGGGCAGCCGGTCCGGGCCAGGATCGGCAGCGAGCGCATGTCGCTGACGAGCGTGTTGTATCCGAAGCTTGCGCCGCGTTCGCAGAGCATGACGTTTTGATTCCCCGTCGATTCCACCTTGGCGGCGACATTGGCCATGTCCCAAGGCGCCAAAAACTGTCCTTTCTTGACGTTGACCGCCTTGCCCGTTTCGCCGGCGGCGATAAGAAGATCCGTCTGACGGCAAAGAAAGGCGGGGATCTGCAGGACATCGACCACCCCGGCCACGGCGGCGCATTGTTCGGGTGCATGGACGTCGGTCAGAACCGGCAGGCCAGTCTCAGAGCGCACCGCTTCGAAGACCGGCATGGCCTGATCGATACCGATGCCCCGCGGGCTGCCGGCGCTGGTGCGATTGGCCTTGTCGAAAGACGACTTGTATATCACGCCGGCGCCCAGATCGGCACCAATCTCGGCCAAGGCACCGGCCATGTCGAGGGCATGCTGGCGGCTCTCCATGGCGCAGGGCCCGGCGATGAAGGTCAACGGCAGATCGTTGGCGATCTCTAGACCGCCGACGCGAATGCGACGGGTGTTGGCGTCCATGATCGGTTTCTCTCCCGGCCGCGCCCGCTACACGAGACGCGATTGATTGACGGCGGCTTCGATGAAGGATGTGAACAACGGATGCGGTTCGAAGGGCCGAGATTTCAGTTCCGGATGGAACTGTACACCAATGAACCACGGGTGGTCAGGTAGTTCGACGATTTCCGGCAGAACGCCGTCCGGCGACATACCGGAGAACGTCATCCCAGCCGCTTCAAGGCGTTCCTTGTATCGGGTATTGACCTCGTAGCGGTGGCGGTGGCGCTCGCTGATCGAGGCTGTGTCGTAAATGGCCCGCACCCGGCTTTCGGGACTGAGCCCGCAATCGTATGCGCCGAGACGCATGGTACCGCCGAGGTCCGTGTCGCCGTCGCGGGTCAGGACTTGGTTGTCCTTAACCCATTCCGTCATCAAGCCGACGACCGGTTCGTAGCAGGGGCCGAACTCGGTGGAACCGGCGTTCTCGATGCCGGCCAGGTTGCGCGTCGCTTCGACGACGGCCATCTGCATGCCGAAGCAGATTCCAAAGTAAGGGATATTGCGTTCCCGGGCGAACCGGGCCGCCGAGACCTTGCCTTCGGCGCCCCGTTCGCCGAAACCGCCAGGAACGAGGATGCCGTGAACCCCTTCGAACCGATGCAGCGCCTCCGCATCGTTCTCGAAAATCTCCGAATCGATCCAGTCCATATGGACCTTGACGTTGTTCGCAATACCACCGTGATCGAGGGCTTCGGAAAGCGATTTATAAGCGTCGAGGAGGCCCGTGTACTTTCCGACGATGGCGATGGTAACTTCGCCCTCCGGGCGAACGATGCGCCCGTTAATGTTTTCCCATCGGTTTAGAATAGGCGCCGGCGCCTCGAGCTGAAAATGGCGGCAAACCTCATCGTCGAGACCCTGCTCGTGGTAGCTGATCGGAACCTGGTAGATGGTTTCCACATCGAGGGCCGGAATGACGGCCTCGCGCCGGACGTTACAGAAGAGCGCGATTTTTTTGCGCTCGCCTTCCGGGATTTCGCGGTCGGCGCGGCACAGCAGGATATCCGGCTGGATACCGACGTTAAGCAGTTCCTTGACCGAGTGCTGTGTCGGTTTGGTTTTCAACTCGCCAGCAGCCGGGATATAGGGCAGCAGCGTCAGGTGCAGGTACAGCACCTTCTCCCGTCCCAACTCGTTACCCAGTTGCCGGATCGCCTCAAGAAACGGCAGGCCCTCGATGTCGCCGACCGTGCCGCCGATTTCGCAAAGCACGAAGTCCTCGTCGGTCAGGTCGCTGACCACGAATTCCTTGATGGCGTCGGTGATGTGCGGGATCACCTGAATGGTGGCACCCAAGTAGTCGCCGCGCCGTTCCTTGGCGATGACGTCCGAGTAGATACGTCCGGTGGTCACGTTGTCACTCTGGCGCGCCGACACACCGGTGAAGCGCTCATAGTGGCCGAGGTCGAGATCGGTCTCGGCGCCGTCGTCGGTGACGAACACCTCGCCGTGTTGATAGGGGCTCATGGTTCCCGGGTCGACATTGATGTAGGGGTCGAGTTTGCGAAGCCGCACCTTGAACCCGCGGGCCTGCAAAATCGCGCCGAGAGCCGCTGATGCTAAGCCTTTACCGAGTGAGGAAACCACGCCGCCGGTGATGAAGATGAACCGCGTCATGGGCGGACACAATACAACAATCGCCGGGAATGCAAAAAGAAAAGAGGCGGCCGTTTGGCCACCTCGATCTGTGTCGGCACCGATGCCATGGAAACGTTGGGTTCCCTTTAGTTTGCGTCCGGTACGCTGGGTCCGCTCGGTTGCGCCGGTTGCTGCTGAACCGGCGCCGGCTGGTCGAGAATCGATCCCGATTCGCGCCCGGATCCGGCTAGGATGGCGAGGATCAGGCTCGTCGCCATGAAGCAGGCCGCGATGATCGCCGTCGTGCGGGTCAGCAGATCGGCCGTGGCGCGCCCGGTCATGAAGCCGCCCATGCCGCCGCCACCGCCGCCACCCATGCCGAGACCGCCGCCCTCGCTTTTTTGCAGGAGAACGACGCCGACCAACGCGATGGCGAGCATCAGGTGGATGACCAGTACAACTTGGACCATGGATAGCTTCCTCTACTTCGCGCCGACCCTTGCGCCACGCGCGAACGGGCGGGTTTTAATATCTTGTGGACCGATTGGCCAGCGAAAAGACTCGTATCGGCGCCATCGCTCCACAGTCACGAATTGACCTACGTCAATGATGAAACGCCCACCCAGGTGGAGGATGGAATACAAGCGCCACCGTCAGTACGGGTCGTCTGATGCGCCTCAAGGAAAAAAGCTGCCTCGTCGTCGAGCCCGACCTCCAATTGTCGCGCATTCTGGGACGGGAATTGCGGACCTTGGGTTTCGGCGAGATTTTTGTCGAAGGCAAGACCGAAGAGGCCATCGCCCGCCTGCATACCTCACGCATCGACGTCGTTGTCTGCCACCACGATCTAGAACTGGTGCGCTACATCCGGCATAGCGAACTCAGTCCCTGCCCGGAGGTGCCACTCGTCATGGTGACGAGCAACGTCAGCCAGAAGGAGGTGATGGAGGAATGCGACCTGGGCGTTGACGAGATCATCGCCAAGCCGGCGTCCCTCCAACAGATCTTCCGGCGCATCCGCGCCGTCCTCGTGGCGCGCCGCAGTTTTGTTCATTCGCGAAGGTTCCACGGTCCCGATCGACGCCGACATCTGGACCGTTACTACCGTGGGCCGGAAAGACGCCACGTTCGGGCCGGTCGATAGTCCTGTCAATCGGGGGGAACGTGCCGATGCCGGCTGACAACGAGGGCGCCAAAAAGAAGCAGACAGACGGCAAATACGACGACCCGTCTTGCGCCTATTGCCCGCCTGCCGTGCGCGCATGTCGCGACGGCGAGGACGAAACCCGTGGCCCCGGGTTCTGTCCGGCGAAGGTCAATGACGCCGCCGTGAAACGGGCCGAGGACCTCTATTCCGATCCCTTTGTCCGCCGCGTCTCCCAGGAATCGGCCCGCGTCGAATCCGAGGGTTACTGCAAATGGACCCGGGTCGAGGAGATCGTTCATTTCGCCAAAAAGATGGGGTTCGACAAAATCGGCATCGCCACCTGCATCAGTTTTGTCGACCACGCCAACACGCTCAGTCAAATCCTCGAGAGCCATGGTTTCGAGGTGGCGTCGGCAGCCTGCAAGAACGGCAGCATCCCGAAGGAGGACATCGGGCTTATGGATTCCGAGAAAATCCGGCCCGGCGGCCACGAGTCGCTTTGCAATCCCATATCCCAGGCAGAGGTCCTCAACGACGCCGGTTGCCAGTTGAACGTCGTGCTCGGCCTCTGCATCGGCCACGATAGCCTGTTCTTCAAGTATTCGGAGGGCTTGGTAACCACCCTGGTCGCCAAGGACCGGGTCCTCGCGCATAACCCGGTCGGTGCCCTCAACCTGGCTGACAGCTATTTTAGCCGGATCTGGGGGCCGGAGCGTCCCGAAAAACCGCCGAAGCTCCCGAAACAGGGCCGTCGCGAATAACAGCCCGGTGGTCGATTTCAATTGCGCCGGAAATCCTGATCGGATTACCGTCGCAATAGGGTTTGCCGGGCGCGGATCGGGAGGACGCCATGGCCGCATCGTTTTCGTTTGATCTCGCAGCCTATCATCGCGACGGTTACTTCTCGCCCGTCACCATCCTGGATGAATTGGATACGCGAGACCACCGAAGGCGACTCGAAGATATTGAACGCACGACGGGATCGCAGCACTACGCCGTCAAGCCGCATCTGATTTCGACATCGGCTGCCGAGATCATCCGCAACGATGCCTTGCTCGATGCTGTCGAGGCCTTACTTGGCACCGACATAATGGCCTGGGACTCGGCCTATGTGATTAAGGAACCGGGTACGACCGGCCACGTCACCTGGCATCAGGACCTGACATACTGGGGGCTCGAGAGTGAACAACTGGTCACGGCATGGGTCGCCTTGAGTCCGGCGACACCGGAAAGCGGCTGCATGCGCATGCTACCCGGATCTCAACTTGGCGGACGCCGTGAACATCGTGATACCTACGGTTCAGACAACATTCTTCACAGGGGCCAGGAGGTCGACGCCGATATCGATGAATCGGTAGTTGAATATTTAGCCCTTCGGCCGGGTCAAGCGTCGCTGCATCATGGCTGGGTGATGCATGCGTCAGCCCCCAACACGTCGGCCGATCGAAGGATCGGATTGACCATCCAATACACGGTCCCCTCCAACCGACAGCGGGTCGCGGAATGGGATTCCGCGACCTTGGTTCGCGGGATCGATACCTACGGCCATTTCCGCAATGTACCGTGCCCGACCCGCGATATGGATCCGGACCTCGTAGCCTAGCAAAAAGAACTGGAGGCACGAAAACACCAAGTCTACGACACCGCATGAAAAAGGGGACCTGCGGTCCCCTTCAGACCGCTGACAAAGTCCTCGCCTTTGGCGGCGGCTTTTGATTCAATGTGGGATGCTTAAAAACCGCTCACCCCAGCAGACGGAACTGGAGATGGTGACTTTGGAGTCTCTGGTTCCGTCGGATCA
>Ga0209787_1000016_pt1 | contig 88579 bp, 90 predicted proteins | sample WorMetLIZISLAND2_2_FD_187414 | JGI IMG/M metagenome (GOLD analysis project Ga0209787, IMG submission 187414) | Marine gutless worms symbiont microbial communities from Max Planck institute for Marine Microbiology, Germany - Olavius loisae LIZARD... ... | reverse complement strand
ATGACGACGAGATCGCCCGCATCGAACAGATCGCCCAGGCCCTCGGCCTCGCCGACGATGCCGAGAAGAACACCAAAACCACCACCGACGCGACCATCGACGACGCCGTCGACTTCAATTGACGGCGACGACCGCGTCAGTCCCCGCCGATGGCGGCACCGTTGTCGGGATAACTATTTGGTAACCATGGTTGGGTGTATAATGGCTGTTTCCCGCCGTAACCTGCGGGACAGGTGGTTATCATGGCGATCGACGACGATTTCTCGTTACCGAAGCTTTCAGAAAACCCGACGCCGGAAGAGCGCGCCGAGTACGTGATCAAACGGCTCGAACAGTTCATCCGCGAGGGCCGCACCATCGACGAGGGCATGTCGTTCCGCAAATGGCAGGCCATGGCCAAAACGGAAATTGCCATCGCCATCGCCGAGGCCGAGAACAGCCAGGATCACGATGAGATCGCCAGCCGCCGCGTGCTGTTCATCGCCGCTGCGGCGATGGTCACCATCGGCTTCTGGGGCACGGCGGTGAGCATGCACAAGGTCGGCTGCCTGGTTGGCGGATTGGTCTGCCTCGGCGCCGGCATCGTCATGCTGCTGGCCGCCGGCGGCTGGCGCTTCCGCAAGTATCGAAACCGAAAGCAGGGCAAGGAACGCCGCGAGCGTCTCTATCGCATCGAGAACCTGAACCGCCGCATCAAGCGCCTGGAACACGAACTCGAAAAGGAAGAGAAGACGCTTGAGAAGAAGATCAAGTCGGTCAACCGGCCACACGGCACGTCGCTCTACGAACTCTTCATGTCGTCCTGATCCGTTCCGGCGCCCAGGGGGCGCCGATCTGACATAAAACTGATACGTATCAATGCTTAAACCTGTCCCCCGGGGGATGATTGTCCATGCATCGCTCCCACCCGCGCGGGGTTGAACCGCGGCGGGGCCGAGACCCATTCCCGGAGGAGAGCCATGGCCGACAACAATCGAACCGCCGAACCGCCGAAAGATGAACCCAGGATGACGGCGGGGGCCCAGGTCCACCGCCTGGCCGCAATGAAGCACGATCCAGTAGCGATCCGCGAATCGTTCCGCAGCGGTGTCTACCCCTACAAGACGCGGATGACCCGTAAGAGCTATGACGTCCACAAACAGGAACTGCAGGTCGAGCTCCTGAAGGTGCAAAGCTGGGTCAAGGAAACGGGGCAGCGTATCGTCGCACTCTTCGAAGGTCGCGACGCCGCCGGCAAAGGCGGCACCATCAAGCGCTTCATGGAGCACCTGAACCCGAGGAGTGCGCGCATCGTGGCGCTCGAGAAACCGACCGAAACGGAACGCGGCCAGTGGTATTTCCAGCGTTACATCGACCACCTGCCGACGCGCGGTGAAATCGTGCTCTTCGACCGCTCCTGGTACAACCGGGCCGGCGTCGAACGGGTCATGGGTTTTTGCAACGGCAACGAATACCTGGAGTTCATGCGCCAAGCCCCGGAACTGGAGCGTATGCTGGTCAACAGCGGCATCCTTCTCTTCAAGTGCTGGTTTTCCGTGACCAAGGAGGAACAGGACCGGCGTTTCAAGTCGCGGGAAACAGACCCCCTGAAACAGCGGAAGCTGAGCCCCATCGACCGCGAGTCACGGGACAAGTGGAACGACTACACGGAAGCCAAGGAGGCCATGTTCTTCTACACGGACACCGCCGATGCGCCGTGGACCGTGATCAAATCCGACGACAAGAAACGGGCCCGGCTCAACTGCATGCAGCATTTCCTGTCGTCCTTGCCCTATCCCAACAAGGACTTGAAGGTGGTCAGGGGGCCGGACCCCTTGATCGTCGGGCCGGCCTCGCATGTCGTGCTCCGCGACCGCCATGTGCTCGGCACCGCGATGCATCCGGAACGGCAACACACATCGATCGCCGATCATATGGAAATGGCCGCCGGCCGGGCAGCGGGGAAGGCAGCGGGCGAGGCGGCGAAGAACGGGGCGGCGGAATAGAAAACCGCCGCCCGAGCCGACAAAGGGCGGCGGTTTCCGTCCCGCGGTGGCGTCGGATCAGTACACGTCTTCGCGGGTGTTGTAGACGTTGAACTTGCCGGTCGGTGTGACCAGGCGTTTGTCCTTGATTACCTTTTTGACTTTTCGCGTCTTGTCGTCGAGGACGACGATCGCCGATTCTTGGTCCTTGCCGTTCCAGACCGAGAACCAGATCTCGGTGCCGTCCTTGTTGTATTCGCCCTGGACGACCCGGCGCACGCCTTCCGAGATGCCCGACATCTCACCGATCGGAACCACTTCATAGGGCGCGTCCGGTTTGCTGATGTCGAAAACGGCGACCGATGAGGCGATTTCCGCTTCCGGATTGAGTGGCGTGTCGACCCAGAGGTTGGTCGAGTTGGGATGGCTCTTGACGAACAGCGAGCCGCCGCCTTGGGCTCCAAGGCACTGCACGACCTTCCAGGCGTGCTCGGGATGGCCCTTCGGATCGGTGCCGATCAGGGCGACGGTCTCGTCGCCGAGGTGGCTGGTCGCCCAGACCGGACCGTACTTGGGGTGTTTGAGATTGGCGCCGCGGCCCGGGTGGGGGGTGACGCCGACGCCGTCGTCCTCGCGGATCAGCTTGACCAGCTTGCCTTCCTTGGTGTCGACGACGGCGATGGTGTTGCGCGCGTTGGCCGCGACCATGAAATAGCGACCGGTGGAGTCGAGGCCGCCGTCGTGCAGGAAACGCTCGGCGGCGATGCTGGTCACCTCGAGGTTTCCGATGTCCTCGTAGTTGACGAGCAGGATTTTGCCGGTCTCCTTGACGTTGACGATGAATTCCGGGCGGTAGTGCGAGCCGACGATGGCCGCGACTCTCGGTTCCGGGTGGTAGTCCTGGGTATCGACGGTCATACCCCGGGTCGAGACGATCTTTTTGGGCTCCAGCGTTGCGCCGTCCATGATCACGAACTGTGGCGGCCAATAGGCGCCGGCGATGGCGAATCTGTCCTCGTAACCCTTGGCCTTCGACGTCTCCACCGAACGCGCCTCCATGCCGATTTTGATCGAAGCCACCGTTTTCGGCGTCTCCACCCAAAGATCGATCATGTTGATCAGCGCGTCGCGGCCGATGACGAATAGATAACGTCCGCTGGCCGAGATGCGGCTGATGTGCACCGCGTAGCCGGTTTCGATGATGGTGTGAATCTCATAGGTGCTGCCGTCGATCAGCGCGATCTCGCCCGTGTCGCGGAGCGTCACCGAAAAAAGATTGTCGATGTCGAGATCGTTCATCTTCTTGGTCGGCCTTTTGTCCGGCGGCACCATAACCTTCCAGGTCGCCTTCATCTCCTTCATGCCGAACTCCGGCGGCTGCGCCGGCTCGTTCAGCAGGTAGCGTGCCATCAGGTCGATATCGGCGTCCGACATCGCCCCCGACGTTCCCCAGTTGGGCATACCGGCCGGTGAGCCGTAGTTGATGAAGCTCTGCAGGTAGTCGAAACCGAGTTCCTTGGTTTCTTTGGTCGTCAGGGGTTTCCCCGTGGCGCCCTTGCGCAAGACGCCGTGGCAGCCGGCGCAACGTTCGAAGTAGATCTTGTTTGCCCGCTTGAACTCGTCGGCGGAAAGCACCGGCGCGCCCGGTTTGGCGCCCGGTTGATCGGCGCCTTCGAGCACGTCGAGGCTCGGTTTGTACTGACCACCCGGCGAAGTTTCGTGCTTTTTAAGGTTGTCCGGGTCCGGTTTGCCGGCCGCGGCCGCCGGTCCGGTCATAAAACCGGTCGGGGCGGCCGCGACGGCCAATGCAGCGAAGGGCCGCATCGTCAGTGATCTCATTTCCTGTCTCCCCATTTCAGTCACGAATTTCCGTGTTTTCCCTGTCGGAGTATCTGTCCCTGATGGGGGTTTTTTTGGAACTGTTATAACCCAAAAGGACTAGAATAGAGGTATGTGACTACATAATAAGGGCTAGTTGCCTTAACCGAGGTTAAGGACGTATTCACTTAGATGTGCCTATCGATGGTGGTGAGGAGAGGCGCCGGTCCGGCGTGGGGGCGGAAAACGGTGGAGGATATCGACCGACCCCCGACACCATTTTTGGGCGCCATGCCTCAAGCGGAGGGGCGGTGATCGGGATGGCTATACAAGGGAGCCCAATGGTTCGGCGGCCTCAAGCCGGGCGCGCTCTCCACTGGATCGGGTTCTGCCTGTTTTTCGCCATCGTCGTCCTTGCCCCATCGCCGCCCTTGGCTTCCGAATTGGAGAAGGCGCTCGCCGGCGTCGAGATTTTCCAGATTTTTCCCGGCGGCGATCATTCGGGTAGCGTCGACGGCAGTCCGCCTGCCGCGCCCGTGTTTACGGACAACAAGCTGGTCGGATACGCGTTCCTGACGTCGGACGTTGTCCGATCGGCCGGATATTCGGGCAAACCCGTGAAGATTCTGGCCGGTCTCGATCTCGATGGCCGTATCACCGGCGCCGTCGTCGTCGAGCACCAGGAACCAATACTGGTCCTCGGTATTCCTGACGGCAGCCTGCAATCGTTCATCGATCAGCTGAAAGGCGCCGACATCCGCAAACGCGTTCGTTTGGGTGAGGGGCGGGACGACAGCGAGATCGGCATCGATATGGTCACCGGCGCCACAATCACCTCGCTGGTGTTCAGCGACAGCGTCATGCGCGCTGCCCGTCAGGTCGCCCGCGCGCGCGGCATTGTTACCGCCGATGGCGGCCGCCGCGGGCGAAACCTCGATATCGAGACATTTACCGACGCCGATTGGGCGGCGCTTCTGGGGGACGGGTCGTTAAGGCGGCTGCGGATAACGAACGCCGAGGTCGATGCCGCTTTTTCCGTCAAAGACCCCGGCGACGACGACGACAAGACGTTTATCGAGTTGATCGCCGGGTTGGCGACACCGGCGGCGGTCGGCCAGAATCTATTCGGCTTCGCCGCTTACAACGAACTCATGGGCAACCTGCGCCGTGGCGCACAGGTGATCTTCGTTGCCGGGCGGGGTTTCTATTCGTTCCGGGGCTACAGCTATAGGCGAACCGGTGCATTCGAGCGCCTGCAACTGGTTCAGGGCAAAGAGGCCATCGGCTTGATCAAGGCGATGCACCGGTCCGTCAAGAAACTCGCCATCGCCGGCGCCCCCGATTTCCGCGAAATCAGCCTATTTGTCATACCGCCGGAACTCGACTTCGACCCGGTAAAACCGTGGCGCCTCGAAGTGCTGGTTGAACGCGAGATTCCGCAGAAGGGCAAGCAGTTCGCCAGCTTTCCCCTTAACTACACGCTGCCGTCCCGGTTCATCCTCGAACGTGAATCTCTCCCCGGCGCCGGTCAACCGGTCGACCTCGACCGTCCGCTGTGGGAAATCCGCTGGCAAGAGACCTGGGTCCATGTCGCCATCACCGGCGCCGCCATCCTGGTCCTGTCGAGCCTGCTCGTATTCCAAGACTGGGCCGTCAAGCGCCGGCCTTGGATCGATTGGTTTCGGATCGGCTTCCTGTCTTTCACTCTCGTCTACATCGGTTGGGTGGTGGCAGCCCAGCTTTCCGTGATCAACGTGCTGACTTTCGTTAGCTCGTTGCTGACCGAATTCCATTGGGATTTCTTCCTGCTCGAACCGTTGATCTTCATTCTTTGGGGCTTCGTCGCCTTGGCGCTATTGTTCTGGGGGCGCGGCGTCTTTTGCGGGTGGTTGTGTCCGTTCGGCGCCCTGCAGGAACTGATCAATCGTATCGCCGTCAAGATCCGTCTGCCGCAGTTCTCGCTGCCGTTTTCCGTCAACGAACGGATGTGGCCGGTCAAGTACGTGATTTTTATCGGTTTGCTGGCCTTGTCATTGGGCCCGGCCGAGACGGCCGAGAAGATGACCGAGGTCGAGCCCTTCAAGACCGTTATCGCACTTCGTTTTGTGCGCGAATGGCCGTTCGTGGTCTATGCACTTGTCGTCCTGGCCGGCGCCGCTTTCGTCAACCGTGTTTTCTGCCGCTACCTGTGTCCTCTCGGGGCGGCGCTCGCCATACCGGCCAAGAACCACATGTTCGACTGGCTCAAACGGCATCACCAATGCGGCACCGAATGCCAGGTATGCGCCAAGATCTGCCCGGTCCAGGCGATCCACCCGGATGGCCACATCGACGTCCATGAATGCATCTACTGCCTCGAATGCCAGAGCCTCTACTACGACGACCACCAGTGCCCGCCGATGGCAGACGTGCGCCGGCGCCGCGAACGGCGCGCCGCTCTGGCTGCGGGCGAAACCGTTCAGATGGGAGACGCCGGGCTGGCGTCGGGAGACGGATCATGATCGGGCCTGCGCCCTTGAGCCGCCGCCGGTTCATCCGTATCGCCGCCTGTGCCGGTGCGGCAGCGTTAATCCCCGGCGCGTCGGGCGACGCGCCGGTGCCCGCCTATCGCTGGCGTGGACGTGTCCTCGGTGCCGAAGCTGAAATCCTGTTGCGCCATCGCGACCGAATGGAAGCGGAGCGGTTGGTCGAGGCGGCCCTCCTGGAAGTCGAGCGCCTGGAACGGGAATTCAGCCTCTATCGCGCGGACTCGGCCCTGTCGCGGCTCAACCGAACCGGCCGTTTAGAACGACCGAGCCATGACATGATGCGGATTCTCTCGGAGAGCCTTCACGTCGCCGAAGTGACCGACGGCGCCTTTGACATCTCCGTTCAACCCCTTTGGTCCCTTTATGCCCGGCACTTCGCATCGCCTGCGGCCGATCCATGGGGCCCTGACCCGCGGGCCATCGAACGGGCGCGGAGCGCCGTCGACCATCGTCGCGTCCAAATCGGCAACGGAGTCGTGAGGCTAGAGCTTCCCGGCATGGCGCTGACCCTCAACGGCATCGCTCAAGGCTACATCACCGACCGGATCGCCGATCTTCTGCGCTCTGGCGGTCTCGACAATGTTCTCGTCAATCTCGGTGAGATCCGGGCCGTTGGCGACTCCGGCGCCGGCCGCCCCTGGAGAATCGGACCCAGTCATCCTGGGAACACGATCCCGCCGGTGCAGACCGTCGAACTAATCGACCGCGCCGTTGCCACGTCGGCCGCGGGCGGTACGCCTTTCGAGCCGACGGGCCGCCATCACCATCTCTTCGATCCTGCAACCGGCCGGTCTTGCAACCGATATACGTCTGTCACCGTGGTTGTCGAACGGGCGGTGATGGCGGACGCCTTGTCGACGGCCTTTTCCATGATGCCTCTTGATCGGGCCATCGTGGCGGCGGACCGGTTCGGCGATGTCGAAGCCTATTTCACGGAGCCCAACGGGCGGGTGCGGCGATTGAAGTCCTGATCGCCGAGGCGCCGTCACCCTATAGCGCTGAGTCCAGCGACTCGATCAGGCGGTCGACCTCTTCGTCAGTATTGTAATGCGCCATCGAGCAACGCACGACGCCGTCTTCCGCGTCCGCCACGCCTAAGGCTTCGACCAGGCGTTTGGCGTAGAAATGCCCGTTCCGGACGGCCACCTTATACGGCTCCAGGAGCGGCGGGATCTCTGCCGAGGACCGGCCGTCGACGACGAAGGAGAAGGTCGGCGCCCGCTCATCGCGGTCGCCGGTCGATCGCCCGAGCAGGCGCACGTTCGGTTTCGTCGACAGGAAATCGACGAAGCGCTCTGCCAGCCGCTCCTCGTGTCTGGAGGCGATGTCGAAGACCGCTCTCACCCGGTCGCAGAAGGTGTTGGACTGGGCCGGGAAATGATGCAGCGCGAGGGCGTCGAAATAGTCCGCGATGCCGGCCAGCGACGCGATCGATTCGTGATTGGGCCCGGCCGGGTTGAGTTTGTAGGGGATGTCATCCTCGGCGATGAAGTATTGGTACTGGCCGCGGGCCGCCAGAAAGTGTTCGCGCTTGCCATAGAGGCAGCCCATGTGCGGGCCGAACACCTTGTAGAAGCTGAAGGCATAGAAATCGACGTCCCAGGCCTTGACGTCGACGGCCCGGTGCGGCGCGTAGGCGACGCCGTCGACGCAGACCATGGCCCCGGCTTCGTGGACCTTCTTGGTGATCGCTTCGACGTCGTTGATGTCACCGGTGATGTTGGAGACGTGCGGGAAGGCCACGAGGCGGGTGTGCTCGGTCAGAATGTCATCGAGAAGGTCGATCTCGAGCTGCGCGGCATCCGGATGCACAGGCCACTCGATGATCTTGAAACCGAACTCGGCGAGCCGCCGCCACGGGCCCGAATTGGCTTCGTGGTTGAGGTTGGTGACGACGATCTCGCCGCCGTCGGGCCACAGCGGCCTCAAGGCCTGCGCCAGGACGTAGACGTTGATCGAGGTCGATGCGGCGATCACCACTTCCTCCACATCGGCGCCGATCGCCTCCGCCATCAGCCGGTGGCCGAGCGCCATGCGTTCGGCGGCCCGCGCCGAGGCCGGAAACGACGCGCCGGGTTGGACCTGGGTCTCGCGCATGTAATGGGTGATGCGGTCGATGACGCTCAAGGGCACGTAGGCGCCGCCGGCGTTCTCGAAAAACGCCCAGTCCCAGCAGGGTCCCGGGAATTGGCTGCGCACGAATTCGAGGTCCAGGGTCTTCGCTTCGGTCATGCTTGTTCTCTAATACGACAATGGCGAGGGATAGGGTGGTGCGCGCCGGTCAGCCGCCGCCGTAGGTGGCGATCATCATCATCGCCTGGGCGATGCGTTCGGGGTCGTCGTCGAAGCGGAGGCCCATGTTTTTCTTGCGGCACCAGACGACCCGGGCCTTGAAATCGCCGAGCTGCGCGATTTTCAGGATCACGTCGGAGCCGGCCGGTGCATCCATGGGCACATGGATCTGGGCGCCGCCGGATGAAATATTGGTAATTTCGCAGTTGACGCCGACCCCGCCGACCACGATCTCAGTCTTGAAGACGACGGTCTTGCGCTCGTGCGCCCGATGGTTAGCGTAGTCGCTGGGCATGGGGTTCTCGTCTCCGCAGTGGCCACTTTCGCTTAAGGTAACGGGCTGCGGGCCGGGGACGCAAGCGGCACGGTGCAGGGTCGGATTTCGCCCGTTTCAGAGTCCTGGATCAGCGAGCGGCGTTCGGCTATGTTCGGCGCCCTGAATCCAAGGCAAACCCTGGGGGAAGCACCGATGCCCGAATATCGATCGAGAACCTCGACCCACGGCCGCAACATGGCCGGCGCCCGCGGACTGTGGCGCGCCACCGGCATGACCGACGAGGATTTCGGCAAACCGATCATCGCCGTTGCCAATTCCTTCACCCAGTTCGTTCCCGGCCACGTCCACCTGAAGGACCTGGGCCAGATGGTGGCCCGCGACATCGAGGTCGCCGGTGCGGTGGCTAAGGAATTCAATACCATCGCGGTGGATGACGGCATCGCCATGGGCCATGCCGGCATGCTCTACTCGCTGCCGAGCCGCGAACTGATCGCCGATGCGGTCGAGTACATGGTCAACGCGCATTGCGCCGACGCGTTGGTCTGCATCTCCAACTGCGACAAGATCACGCCGGGCATGCTGATGGCGGCCATGCGCCTCAACGTGCCGGCCATCTTCGTCTCCGGCGGGCCCATGGAGGCCGGCAAGCTGGTCGTCGACGGCGAGGAGCGGAAGGCGGACCTGATCGACGCCATGATCCAGGCCGCCGATCCCAACGTGTCCGACGAAGTGGCGGCTTCATACGAGCGCTCGGCCTGTCCCACCTGCGGGTCCTGCTCCGGTATGTTCACGGCCAACTCCATGAACTGCCTGGCCGAGGCCATTGGCCTGGCGCTGCCGGGCAACGGATCGGTGCTGGCCACGCACGCCGACCGCGAACGACTGTTCCACCAGGCCGGTCAACGCATCGTCGAGTTGACGCGGCGCTACTACGAAGAAAACGACGAAAGCGTCCTGCCGCGCTCCATCGGTTCGCGCCGCGGCCTCGAGAACGCCATGACCGTCGACATCGCCATGGGCGGCTCGACCAACACCATCCTGCACCTGATGGCCATGGCCCAGGAGGGCGAGGTCGATTTCGGCATCTCCGATATCGACGCCTTGAGCCGCAAGGTGCCGCATCTTTCCAAGCTCGCCCCGTCGACCAACCTCTATCACATGGAGGACTTCCACCGGGCCGGCGGTATCTTCGGCATCATGGGCGAACTGGAACGGGCCGGCCTGATCAACCGCGACAATCCGACGGTCCACGAGGCGACCATCGGCGACGCCATCGACCGCTGGGACGTGCGACGGTCGGACGACGACGCGGTCCGCCAGTACTATCTGGCCGCACCCGGCAACGTCATCACCACCGAGGCATTCTCGCAATCGAAGCGCTACAACGCCCTCGACCTCGACCGCGAAAACGGCTGCATCCGCAGTGTCGAAACGCCCTACAGTCCGGACGGCGGCCTCGGCGTGCTCTACGGTAACCTGGCCGAGGACGGTTGCGTCGTGAAAACGGCCGGCGTACCCGAGAGCTGCCTCAACTTCTCCGGCCCGGCCGTCATCTGTGACAGCCAGGATGAAGCCATCGCCAAGATCCTCGGCGGCGACGTCAAGGCCGGCGACGTGGTCGTCGTGCGCTATGAGGGACCGAGAGGCGGTCCCGGCATGCAGGAGATGCTCTATCCGACCAGCTACATCAAATCCATGGGCCTCGGCCAGGATTGCGCGCTGATCACCGACGGCCGCTTCTCCGGCGGTTCCTCGGGGGCGGCGATCGGCCACATTTCGCCGGAGGCGGCGGAAGGCGGCGCCATCGGCCTGATCGAGCCCGGCGACATCATCGAAATCGATATTCCCAATCGCACCCTCAATCTCGCTGTCGACGCCGACGAGCTCGACCGGCGCCGTGCGGAGATGGACGCGAAAGGTGAGGAAGGTTGGAAGCCGAAACGCGACCGCACCGTCTCCATGGCACTCCGGGCCTATGCGGCGATGGCGACCTCGGCTTCACGCGGCGCGGTCCGCGATGTCGACCAGCTGTCGCAGCGGCTCAAGGCGGCTGAATAGGCAGCCTTGGATATCAACGTACCCGCCGTCGAGAAGGAGTTCGGGCCGCAGGCGTCGCTGACCAAGCGGCGCCTCATGGGCGGCGTCATCATCGTCGTCTTCGTGACCTTCATGGTGGTGATCGTCACCGTTCTCGGCGATGATCCGTCAGCCCAGTCGACGTCCTATTTCGGCCAGGATGACCCGCCGGTCAACACGCCGCTCCTGGTGTTCGGTCTAATCGGTGTCGTCGCATTCGCCGTCACCGTGCCGGCGCTGATCGAGAAATGGGTGAGCCGCGATCGTTAGACCGGCTGACTTGAGATTCTATTCGCAGGTAAACGAGCACGCCTTCGGGTTGCCCGGGCACTCGACCTTCTCCGCATCCGACCCCGCGAGCCGGCACTTTCCCTTGTGGCGATAGGTCAGGCTGTAATCCCCTTCGTAGACGCAGACGACCTTGGTCAGCCGGCCGCGGCCCGATATCGCCTCGAAGCGGATCTTCGCCGCCTCGAGATCGGCGGGGCCAAGGTTGCAATGCAGGTAGCCGTCGAACAGGCCGTCGGCAGACTCCCAGAAAGTGGTGTTCTTCTGGCGGTCGTATTCGGCGTAGGCGTCGCAGATATCCGGGTTCTGGGCGTCGGGTGCCCGCTCGTGGCCGCAAACGGCGCGAAACTGGCGGCGCAGCTGTTGTTCGCTCAAGCAAGTCCCGACCGGTTTGGCATCGGCGAGACGCGGGCAGGTGAGCGTGGTTTCGGCCGACACCAAGCGACCGGCGGAGATCGCCAGCACCACAAAGGTCATTACCACTACCAACGCCCCCTGGGGCCCAATACGAAGCGACATCTCGAACTCTCCCGTATCTTGAATTCGACGTGTAGATTAGCGATTCGACCTGATTAAACCTTGATCGAAATCAAAACGTGCCGATCAGGCCGGTCCGTTTCTCTCCGGATATCCATGTTCCCAATGGCTGCCGTCCAATTGCGGCAGGCCATCGGAGACCTTGACCCAAGCGAGGCGTTCCTTGGCCCAGATGTGATCGTCGGGTATGACGGCTTCCGGATCGTCGAGGGTTGCCGCCGTGATATCGATCTCGTCGGTGAAATCGTCGTGGCAGTAACTCAACGTCGACCCACAGTTTCCACAGAAGCCGCGGTTGACGCCGGGGCTCGAATGGAAGAACGCCTGTTCGCCTTGCGTGATCTCGAAACCATCCGACGGCACCGTGATCCAGGTGATGAAGGCGGCACCCGATGCGCGGCGGCAGCTCGGGCAGTGGCAGTGGGTAACCACCGCCGGTTCGGCCGTGATGCGATAACGGATCGCCCCGCAGAAACAGCCGCCTATGAGCTCCGACATGAGTATCACCGGTTGTCCAACCCAAAATTCACATTAGGCGAGAATATCGACCGAGCCAAATTTGGCTGCGCACAGTCTAGTGTTAAACTCGGCGACACACCCTTAAGTCGTATTCCTGGCAATTGGGGAGGGCCTGGCAATGGCGGAGTTGACGAAACAACAGACGATCGAACTGGAACACCAGCTACAGGTCCGGCGCATCTGGTTGGAGAAAGCCCTGATCGGCGTGATTATTTTCGTTATCGGCTTTTTCGCCAATCGCATGATCGAGAGTCATAAGTCGGGTTTGGCCGACAAGAGCTTCCTATTCGAAAGCCGCGTCAACGCGCTCCTGGAAATGCGGCGCTCCTACGACAACCTGAGCACCCATCTACATTTCTCCGTTTTCGAAAAGGAAGGCGGCCTGTCCGCCCGGCGTGACCGCTACCTTGCCGACTTGATCGAGTTCACGAAGCACGCCAACCAGCACGCGTTCTTGTTTCCGCGACGATTCGGCGAAAGCATCAACCATCACGTATGGGTCCATCAGGCGACGGTCGAACGGGAAGAAACACTGATTAAACAAGACCAGTGGGGATTTGCCGTCGACGTCTTCCAACACTTTGACGAAATGACCCGAACCAAGCTCGACGATATCGCCGGTGACACGGCGGTTCCGGGCACGCGCTCACGGTTTCGGTTTCACGCCGCGAAAGTCAGTGATCCGGACGAGGATGTTGTCCAGGCGTTCCTGAGAACAAATCTCGAGAAATGGGAGCGGCGGATATCAGGACAGGGTGAAAAACCCTAGGGGATCGATAACCTTCCGTTGCCGCTCGCTGAGCCGTTTGCGCATCCTCAGCCTTCCAGTTCACACCACACCGGCGTGTGGTCCGAGGCCTTTTCCTTACCCCTCGGCGTTCGGTCGATGCCGGCGGCCGTCAGCCGGTCGGCCGCCTGCGGGCTGAGGAGAAGGTGATCGATGAGGAGTCCGTTGTCCTTGGCCCAGGCGCCGCGTTGGTAATCCCAATAGCTGTAGCGGTTGGGTTGCGTATCGAAAACCCGAAACGCGTTGGCGAGGCCTAAGTTGACGATGGCCCGGAAGCGGTTCCGACTTTCCGGTCGGCAGAGCGCGTCGTCGGCGAAGCCGGCCGGGTCGTAGACGTCGCCGTCGGTCGGGCAGATGTTGTAGTCGCCGCCGAGGACGAAGGCGTCTTCCGTCTTCAGAAGGCTTTCGACATGGTCGCAGAGGCGCTCCATCCAGCGCAGTTTATAGAGGTACTTGTCGCTGTCCGAGCCGTCGTCGTTCCGCGTCGGGTTGCCGTTGGGCAGATAGATGGAAGCGACGCGTACACCGCCGGTGAAGGCCTCGATGTAGCGAGCCTGCTCGTCGCTGTCGTCGCCGGGCAGCGCCGTCAATTCGACCTCGATGGGAAACTTCGAAAGGATGGCGACGCCGTTGTAACTCTTCTGCCCGGCGAGCGCGATGTTGTAGCCGGCGTCCTCGAGTTCGAGGGCCGGAAAGGTCTCCTCCATGGACTTGATCTCTTGCAGAAGCGCCACGTCCGGAGCGAACTCGCCGAGCCATTCGATGACGCGCGGCAGCCTGGCCTTGATCGAGTTGACATTCCAGGTGGCGATCTTCATGAGCGTTTGTCCCCCTCCGGTAACGGCCAACTCACATACCACGGACACCGCTGCCGGTCACGGCAGGATCGCCGTAAAATCGGATGGAATCAGGCGTTCGCGCCGGAGACCGGACGGTTTGACTCCGGATCCCAGCGCCAGGCGGCATGGGCACCGGTAAGATGGACGCCGCCGACCCAGCGCTCGATACCGTTGTCGACGATCCAGTCCCTGTCCCCGGCAAGCAACGCGCTGCCGAACGCGCTCAAAGAGATGGTATCGCCATGCGTCTCGAAGGGCGTCAACGCCGGCCGTGTTCCCAAGGTCAGGCGCCGAAGCACCGCCCAGTACATGAGGTCACCAAGAAAGGGCATTGGTTCGAGACCGCGGTGGAGCCGGCGAAAGGCCTCGGCCGGTGTTTTCGCGCCGTCGGCAATGGCTTTCAGGCTGAGACGTTCGGTCAATGACATCCCGTCGGTCGTCCATGGCAGTTCCTGCAGATGGCGCCTGAGGGCCGGAATGAGATCGGGTAGGGGGCAATGATCCTGCCGGATGAAAGCGGCCAACGCTTCCGGCGTGGCGGCGCGGAAGGCCGTCCAGGCCATCGCGGCGCTGTCGATCATGGCGTCGGTCAGCGGCACCTCGGAGCCGATCAGGCCGGCCAATTGCTCCGGCGACAATTGTCCGAAACCGATGAAGCGTTCGATCTTTGGGTGGGAGTTGATGGAGAGTAGGAAAAGCCGGTCTTTGATGGTCGTACGGTCTTTCAACCGGGACAGGAGGTCGATGAGCACGGACTGGTCGTAGAGGTCGTGTTCGAACCACAGGAACACCCGGTCGTAGGCGGTCAGCTCGTCGAGGGCCGCGTCTTCGCGCTCAAGCCGGGCCCGGCATTCGCTTACGGAGGCGTAATTCCATTCCTTTGAGATGAACTCGGCGCGACGCAAGCGATAGGCCGCTGCATCGAGGCCGCTGGGCGCCGGTCCCTGGCAGACCGGGTCGCAAAACTCGAGGAAGTCACCTTCGATGCCGGCCTCTTCCAGCGCTCCGGCGATGTCGCTGCCGCAGCGGATGTGAAGTGTCGCCACAGGGATTGTATTCAGATGCTGAAGGACGTGCCGCAGCCGCAATTGGCGGTGGCGTTGGGGTTCTCGACCTTGAAGAAGGATCCGCCCAGGTCCTCGACGAAATCGACTACGGAGCCGGTCAGCAGATCGAGGGAAACCTCATCGGTGACCACCATGGTGCCGTTGAGCTCGAAAGTCTTGTCGTCTTCGTTGACGGTATCATCGAGACCGAACTTGTACTGGAAACCGGAGCAGCCGCCGCCCAACACGGTGACGCGCAGCATCAGGTCCGGATTGCCTTCCATCTCCTTGAGCTTGGCGATGCGCCTGGCGCAGTTCTCGGTCAGGCCGATGCCGTCGATGGGGGCGGCGCCGTCGGGCATGGGTTCGTTCTCCTAAAAGGTCTCTTCCGCTTTATGTAGTGCGACCGGGCGCCAAGTCAACGTTCGGATTTTCAAGCACCCTGATGCCAGAAGGCGATACCGGCCGTGGCGCATTCCATGTCCTGGCTGGCGTGCCCGCCGGAAACCCCAATGCCGCCGACTACGGCGCCGTCGGCGACAACCGGGTAGCCGCCGCCGACCGTCGAGAAACGCCCGCCCGACGAGGTGTGGATGCCGAAGACGATGTTGCCGGGCTGGCAGTCGGCATTGTACTCGTGCGTGGCCCGCTTTGACACGGCCGCCGTAAAGGCCTTGTCGTCGGAGAGCCGCACGCTCAACTGCTTTGCGCCGTCCATGCGTTTGAAAGCGATCATGTGCCCGGCTTCGTCGACGACGGCGATGCACATGGGAATGCCGAGCTCGCCGGCCTTCGCCTCCGCCCCCTCGATGAGCCTGGCCGCGTCGTCGTAGTCGAGACTTTGAACGGTCAGCATGGTCGTTCCCTTTCGTCGTTCCTCCAAGGTCCTTGTTTACGGTGAAACGGGCCGGGCGGGTAGGGCATTTGCAGAAAGACGGTTTTGAACGGGGGGAGGTAATGGCTCGAATACGTGTAAGACTGGCGGCTTGGCGTTTTCAATTTCCCGATTAATAGGCGACAATTCCATTACTCGTTCATTGCGTATCAGCGGCCCGGTTGGCCATGGAGAGCGGCTGGTCACTCGGACGATCAGACCGAAAGGGAATCCGCATATGAAGTTCGGCAACGCACGGGAAATCGAAAAACAAAAAATCGACAAGCATCCTTACCGTGGCGACATGCTCGACGTCATCGGCGTTCACGTACGCTGGCTGTCGCAAGCGGGACCGGAAGAAAGCCCCGACTACGGGCTGCGCTACTTCACCGTCGAGCCCGGCGGCGAGATCCCGATACACAAGCACTTCTACCACCAGACAATGTTCTTCACCGGCGGCCGGTTCGAATGCTGGTCGTTCGACCCGGAAACCGACGAACTCATCGAGAAATGCGAGGTGGGCCCCGGAGATTATGTCTACATTCCGTCGATGGACCCCCACGGCATGCGCAACATCGGTGACGAGGAAGGGTCGTTTCTGTGTTGCATCTGCAGTGTCTATGACGAGGAGTGATGAGGCCCGTTCCCGGGACACCGGGCCCGATGCCTCGGGTTAAGGGGCGCCATTCCCCGTATTCGCGTCACGACTCGAGAGGTGTTGGGCAAGGAAGGTGCGGACCCGCTCGACGGCCGCGTCGCGCGCTTGGCGATCGAATCCCATGGTTCCGCCCGGCGCATTGAAGCCATCCGGGTTGATGGCCCGTTGCTGGTGCCGTGGCGGGCCGAAGGCCTCGATGTCGAAACCATGGGCGACGCCATCGATGGTCATGACCTCGATCGGGAAACGGTCGTTTCGGGTTTCGCGGCCGAGGCGCCGACAGACGTCGGCGGATACCCAGTCGTCGGTACCTGCGGCGATGACCAGGATCGGTCCCAGATGCGGCCCACGGGCAAACGAACAGAAGGGATAGAGGGCGACGGCGGCCTTGAAACGGGCTCTGTGAAACTGGGCGACGCCGCCTTCGTTCAACACGCTCAGGGGAACGGCGCCGAAGCGTGACCAGGACAGGATGGCGATACGGTCGGGATCGATCTCTGGGCGGCTCCTCAAATAAGTGAGTGCGCCATAGGCGGCGTCGGCCCCTTCCTTCCAGTCGTAGGCGGCGATGGTACCCTGGAAGACAGGGTGGTCTTGCCGGCAGCGGCTGAAGCGGAGCGTCGCATAACCCCAGTCGCGAAGACGTTTCAGCCAGGGCTTGAAGACGGCCGGGTCGTAACACGGCAGCATCAGGACGACGGCCGGAGCCGGTCCCGGCCGGGCCGGCAACAGGAAGTGTCCCGCCAGGACCGGGCCTTCATAAGTCCGCGCTTCGGGACCGAGTTTCGCCAAACGAAACGGGCTGGGCGGTGCCGTCGCGATGGCGAAGTGCACGTGTTCGCCCGCCACGTCGTCGGCGAAGGCCGGAGCCGCCATGCTGAGAGCCACAAGCGCGGCCAGGAGCCACCGTTGCCGTTTCAAAAAACCCTCCCGTTTTTTTATAGGCCGCCCAGCACATCGGCCGGACGGGCCAACATCTCCTCGTAGGCTTTCAGGTATCCCCGCATGTGACGGAACATGGCATCGGCGGCCCGGTTCGGGTCGCGCGCGCGGATTGCCTCGATCATCGCCGTCAGATTCTCGCCGTCGATCGCTTCGACGACTCCCCGGTCTTTGAAATAGTGCCAGGAGCGGATGGTATGTTGGCGCAGAACGTCGAGCTGGCCCTCCAGAACCGAATTGGCGGCGGCCTCGATGATGAGGGCGTGGATTTCCCGGTCGAGGGGGAAATAGGCGTCGAGGTCGTTGGCTTCGGTGCAGGCGGCGATTTTCCCGCCCAGTTTCGCCAGGCGCTTGAGCTGGCCGTCGTTGGCCCGCAGGGCCGCCAAAGCGGCGGCCGCTTTCTCCAGGGGGATGCGCACCTCGTAGACGGAGAACAGGACCGACTGGTCGACGGGGCTGGCGTAGGCACCCTTGTTGGGTGACAGCTGAACCAGGCCGCGCCCCGCCAAGGCCACCAGGGCCTCGCGCAAGGGCGTACGGCTGACGCCGTAGCGCTGGCAGAGATCCTTTTCCCGAAGCGCGTCGCCGGGCCGGAGACGGCAGGTGATCAGGTCGGCGTGCAGTTGGTCGAATATTTCAATCAACTTTTTATCCCATTTTCGTATTTATTTTGTCGACATTATAAATTCATTCTCAAAAAATCAATGCTGTTTAATGCGGCGATTGCTGTACGGATGCCGGTTGTCCTCGTTGGTGTGTCTGAGAAGACTGGAAATCCCTTCAAGGCCGTGTCAAACAGGTCGGCGTGATTGCTGTTGAGCCGTCTCCATGAACGACATCCCGCCCGCACTTTTCACCTTCTTCGAGAGGATGCCCCGCCAGGGCCCCGGTTCCGCGGACGTGACGGCGGCGCTTTATAAGCGCTTCTGGCCGATGCTGCCGGAAATACCGGCCACTGCCGACATGGGCTGCGGCAGCGGCGCGGCGGGATTGGTGTTGGCGGAATTGGGGGCGCTGGTCACCGGTGTCGATATCCATCAGCCTTTTCTCGACGCTTTCGAGACGATGGCTCGTCAGCATGGGCTCGGCGATCGTGTGTCGGTGATAAGGGCCTCGATGACGGATAGCGGCATTGCCGAAAACAGCCTCGATCTGGTGTGGTCGGAAGGTGCCGTTTTTACGGTCGGTTTCGATGTGGCGCTGAACGAATTCGCGCGTCTGCTGAGACCGGGCGGTCTCGCCATCGTCTCCGAATCGACTTGGCTCCGCCACGATGCGCCTCAGGAACTGCGGGACTTCTGGACGGAGGCCTACCCGGACATGGGAACCGTGGCCGGTAACCTCGACACCGCCGGCGCCGCCGGCTGGCGGTTCCTGCATGCCGAGGTGCTCGACCCTGAGGTCTGGGAGCAGGGGTTCTATGAGCCCATGGAACATCTCATGGCCGAGATCGAGGCCGGTCATGACGACGACCTCAAGGCCGTTGCCCGGGAATCGGAAACAGAAATCGACATCTTCCGCCGATACAACGATTACTTCGGCTATGTGTTCTACGTCCTGCAGAAGCCGTAAGAAGTGCCAAAGGTAATCTTGCCGATTGCCTCGGCGCGCCCTCGCCATTAGGGTCGCAGTCATGCCCAATCCGTCCGACAGTCTTCCCGATACCGAAGCGGAAAACGGCGCCTGGGTGCCACCCCGCGAGCTGGCCCCCTACGCCTGTCATGAGACGGAGAGCCGGGGGCGTCTGTTCGACGAACCGGAGAGTCTGACGCGCGGCTGCTTTCAGCGCGATCGCGACCGCATCATCCATTCGGCGGCCTTCCGCCGCCTTGCCTACAAAACCCAGGTCTTCGTCAACCATGAAGGCGACTTTTTCCGGACACGCCTGACCCACTCCCTCGAGGTGGCACAGATCGCGCGGTCCGTCTGCCGCTATCTCGCTCTCAACGAGGACCTCGGCGAGGCCTTGGCCCTGGCCCATGACCTCGGCCACCCGCCGTTCGGCCACGCCGGTGAATATGCACTGCGCGAATTGATGGAGCCTTACGGCGGTTTCGACCACAACGCCCAGTCGCTGCGCGTCGTCACCAAGCTCGAATCGCGCTACGCCGATTACGACGGACTCAATTTGACCTGGGAGACCCTGGAAGGGGTGGTCAAGCACAACGGGCCCCTGGTCCGGGACGGTACCGGTAACCAATCGCTGCCCCGGGCGATCGCCGAATACGAAGGAGTCGACGACCTGGAGGTCGATACCTTTGCCAGCGCCGAGGCCCAGATCGCCGCTATTTCCGACGACATCGCCTACAACAACCATGACATCGACGACGGTCTCCGGGCCGGGCTGTTCTCCATCGCCGATCTTTCCGACGTGCCGCTGGTCGGCCCGATTTTCGCCGACGTCCAAGCCGAATTCCCGGATCTCGACGAGTCCCGGCGCATCCACGAGGCCGTCCGCCGGCTGATCGGCGCCATGGTCAACGACTTGATCGGCGAAACCCGTTCGCGTATCGCCGACCTGGCCCCGAAGGCCGCCCAGGACATCCGGGCTCATGACCGCCCGGTCGCCGGCTTCTCGGAGGACATGCGCTCGCATGACGCGGGCATCAAGAAGTTCCTGTTTGAGAACATGTACCGCCACTACAAGCTGAACCGCATGACCTCGAAAGGCCGCCGTGTGGTCCAGGACCTGTTCACGCTGCTGCTGACCGAGCCCGGATGCCTGCCGACCGAATGGCGGGCCAAGGTCGAAGGCGCCGATGAGGAATTGACGGCGCAAATCGTGGCCGACTACGTCGGCGGCATGACCGACCGCTTCGCGCTGGACGAACACCGCCGTCTGTTCGACCTACAGTCGCGGATTTCATAAAAAATCCGTACCACGATCGGTCGTTTGTAAAGGCCATGAAATGCTATAATAGGGGCGATTCGCAATCTCGCGGACGGCGGACACCCGGCGACGGATATCCATGGAAAACGCCAAGAGCAACCTGAAAGTCACGGCATCGGACGCGCTCGAGTTCGAGCCGGTGGCAGCCAAGATGAGAAAGGGCGGCGGGTTCCTGAAGACGCTGTTGATTCTGGTCCTGGCCGGCGGCGGCGGGGCCGCAACCTGGGCTTTTTACGGCGACAAGATCAAGGGTCTGTTCCATGATCCGGAATCCGAAATCCCCGTCGTTCGCGCCGACTCGTCGCCCGTCAAGGTGCGCCCGGAAAACCCGGGCGGCCTGCAGGTGCCGAACCGGGACAAGCTGGTTTACAGCCGCATGCAGGGCGGCGGTACCCAGGAAGGCTCCGTCGAGCGCTTACTGCCGCCGCCGGAAACGCCGCTGCCGCGTCCCGGCTCCGATGTTGGTACGGGTCCCGGCGGGCGCACCATCACCGTTACGCCGGAAACGCCGCTGGAAACGGCTTCGGATGCTCCATCGGCCTCGGTCAGGGACGTGGCGCCGATCGAACCGCCGCCCCGCGTCGACCGTATTCCCAAGGTCACCGACGTCGCCAAGGCCGAACGGCCGGCGCCGGCCCCGCCGCCACCGCCGGCGGTGCCGTCGAAACCGGTGACCCAGCAAAGCCTGGCACAGCCGCAGGGCCTGACACCGGCTCCCGCCCCGACGTCCAGAACGACGCCGGCCCCGGCCGCGGCAACACCCGCGCCGGCAGCCCCGCAAGTGGCGAGGCGGACGGCGCCTGCGGTCGGCAGCACCAGCTACCGGGTTCAGTTGGCGGCGGCCCGCACCGCGGAGGCGGCGCGCGGCGAATGGGACCGGCTCAGGCGCAAGAGCCTCGATCTCCTCGGTGACCTCGGCCTGACCGTGACCAAGGTCGATCTCGGCGCGGCCAAGGGTATTTTCTACCGCCTCCAGGTTGGCCCTCTGGCCGGTGAAAAAGAGGCCCGGGCGCTGTGCAAAGCGCTGGCCGCCCGCAAGCTCGCTTGCCTCATCGTGCGGCCGGGAAAATAGCGACGTGACGGAAACGGGATCTTCGGCGGGCCGCCGGCCCAGGGCCGTCATCTTCGGCTGTGCCGGCACGGCACTGAGTGCTCACGAGCGCCGGCTTTTTGCTGATGCCGACCCCTTGGGCCTGATCCTGTTCCAGCGCAACTGCGACGACCCGGATCAAATCCGCGCGCTCATCGACGATTTCCGCACCGCTGTCGGGCGCGCCGATGCTCCGGTCCTCATCGATCAGGAAGGCGGACGCGTACAGCGGTTGAAACCGCCCCATTGGCGCGACGCGCCGGCGGCCGGTGCCTTGGTCGCGGCGGTCAGGGATGCCGGCGGCGATCTCGACGCCGTAGCCGAGGCGGTAACCGTCAATGCGCGCCTGATCGCTGCCGAGTTGATCGAACTGGGAATCACGGTTGATTGCGTGCCGGTCCTCGATCTGCCGGTGCCCGGCGCCGATGCGGTCATCAGCGACCGCGCCTTCGGCGTCGGCCCCGAAGACACCGCGACGCTCGGTCGCGCCGCCTGCGAGGGCGTCCTGGCGGTAGGCGTAGCGCCGGTGATCAAACATATTCCCGGACACGGCCGAGCCACCGTCGACACCCATGAAGCCCTGCCGGTGGTCGATACGGCCGTCGATGAGCTCCAGGCAAGCGACTTCGTTCCATTTCGCGCGCTTGCCGATGCGCCCTGGGCGATGACGGCGCACGTGGTTTTTGCCGGGCTCGATCCGGATCGTCCAGCGACCCTCTCTGCAAAACTCATCGCCGGCCTGATCCGCGACGATTTGGGGTTCGAAGGTGTTCTTGTCTCCGACGACCTCGGGATGTCGGCCCTGAAGGGCGGCATGGGCGAGAGAGCGGCCAGGGCCATTGAAGCCGGTTGCGATCTGGCGCTGCATTGTAGCGGTGATTTTGATGAAATGGCTGCGGTTGTCGAGATGGTGCCGCTGATGAGCGAAACGGCACATGGGCGGTTCGTCCGGGCCGAGGCGCAGAGGCTGCAAGGCCGGCGCCAGGCCGGCCCGTTCGACCGGACGGCGGATTTGGCCCGGCTGAGCGAATTGACTGGCGGGGTCTTCTGACCATGGAGGGTGGGTTCCAATGGCAGGCCATGGCGCTGACCGCATCGGTCTGGGTGCTGCCGGTGCTCATCGCAGTGACCCTGCACGAAGCGGCGCACGGCTACGCCGCCGACCGGCTCGGCGACGACACGGCAAGGCGCATGGGCCGTATTTCGTTGAACCCGTTCCGCCACATCGATCTCTTCGGCACCGTCCTGCTGCCGGCCCTGATGCTGTTGGGCTCCGGCGGGCGCATGATGTTCGGTTACGCCAAGCCAGTACCGGTCAACTTCGGCCGCCTGCGCCGGCCGCGCCGAGACATGATCCTGGTCGCCGCCGCCGGTCCGGCCAGCAACCTGATGATCGCGCTCGTCTCGGCAATCGGCCTGCTGGCGGCGTTGAATCTGGAAAACACCGACTTCAATCGTTGGATGGCGGCCAATTTGTTCAATTCGGTCTGGATCAATGCGCTGTTGTGTGTTTTCAACATGCTGCCGCTGCCGCCGCTCGACGGCGGCCGGGTCGCCGTCGGATTGTTGCCGCCGGCGCTGGGGTATCGCCTGGCCCGCTTGGAGCGGGCCGGCATATTCATTTTGCTGGGCGTGATCTTCCTGCTGCCATACCTGGGCGAGCGCATCGGGGTTGATCTCAATGTCTTCTGGTGGCTGGTCGGCGGGCCGGCAGAGGCATTGATGGAAGGGATATTCCTGCTGGTCGGCCTAAAATAGGGCCGCTCGGCGAAACGGATTGGGACGCATGGACGAAAAGGACCTGTTCGAGGAAGGACCGGATTTCGAGGCGCCCGAGGCGCCCTCAGAAGGTGACGCCTTTGTCGTCGATCTCGAGGGCTATGAAGGCCCGATCGACGCGCTCCTGATCATGGCCCGCGACCAAAAGGTCGACCTGACCCAGATCTCGATCCTCGCCTTGGCCGACCAGTACTTGGAATTCGTCGCTGAAGCCCGACGCCGCAACCTGGAGCTCGCCGCCGATTACCTGGTCATGGCGGCCTGGCTCGCCTACCTGAAATCAAAACTGCTGCTGCCCGATCTCGACGCCGACGAGGAACCGACGGGTGCCGAAATGGCGGCCGCACTCCGCTACCAGCTCCGGCGCCTCAACGCTATGCAGGATGCCGGCAAAAGATTGATGGCGAGCCCGCGCCTAGGTATCGACTTCTTCGGGTGCGGCCAGCCCGAGGCCTTCCGGGCGCGGGTCACCACCTTCATGGAGTTGAGCTTGTTCGAGCTCCTGAAGGCATATGGCGACCAGCGCCGGCACAAGGCCAGCATGGGACCGTTGACCATCGAGCCCTTCGAGGTCTACACAGTCGACGACGCCATATCCCGCATCCGCCGCCTGTTGGGCTCGAGCCCCGACTGGCAGAACCTGTGGTCCTATCTGCCGAAAGGGCTGCAAGACGGGCTCTTGACGCGCTCGGCGGTCGCCTCGACATTCGCCGCCAGCCTGGAACTGGCCAAAGAAGGCCGCGCCGTCGTCCGCCAGGCCGAAACCTACGGACCGCTTTTCGTGCGCTCGCGCCCTGGCGGCAACCGCCCGGCCAACGACGAAAACCGACCCCAAGAAGAAACACCGGAGACCGACGCCTGATGAGCGGCATCCAGAAAAACCACCTGCGCCTGATCGAGGCCTTCCTTTTCGCCTCCGCCGAACCGGTTACCGAGCAGGTGTTGGCCGCACGGTTGCCCGAGGGCACTGACCTCAAGATCATCCTCAAGCACATGGAGGAGACCTACGCCGGGCGCGGCGTCAACCTGGTGCGCTCGGGCAAGTCCTGGGCCTTCCGCACGGCGCCCGATATCTCCCAGCAGCTCAACAAGGAGATCGAGGTCGGCCGGGCGCCGAGCCGCGCCGCCATTGAGACGCTGGCGATCATCGCCTACCACCAGCCGGTGACCCGGGCCGAGATCGAGGAGATCCGTGGAGTGAGTCTTTCGAAAGGCACCCTCGACGTCCTGTTCGAGGCCGGCTGGGTCAAACCGCGCGGCCGCAAGCAGACACCGGGCCGCCCGACCATGTGGGGCACCTCGGACGCTTTTCTTGATCATTTCGGCCTATCGAATATCCGCGATTTGCCGGGCATAGACGAACTGAAGGCGGCCGGGCTCCTGGAATCAGGGCCGGCCATCAACGTCTACCGCGAGTCCGGCGATCTTCTCTCGAAGGATAAGACCAACGGCGAAGATCCCGCCGCCGTTCAGCCGATCAGCGGTGAAGCCGACAGCGTGCTGCCCGAAGACGCCGCCTTCGACGAAGGCGCGGAAACGCCGGAACCGCTGGATCCGGAGGCGGGTTAAGAGTGATTTCAACACCACTCAACGCGGGCCCAGGGCACGTCGCCTCGAGATCACCTATCGTGTTAAAAGCCGAAAGCCCGAACAGGATGGCGCAATCAATTCGCCGGATGTGGGAACAGGGAGCGTAACTACACTCTCTTAGTGGCCGCTTGATCGGTTGGACAGAGATTGGCCGGGTGTAGGCTGAAATTCGAATATGAAACACGACCCAAGGACTGAAACGGCGGAGTATGAGGGCGACGACTTGGAAGCGTTGTCGACCATGCATCGATACCGCGAATGGATCATAACCCATTTTGAGCCCTACCTGACCGGTGACGCCGTCGAAATCGGAGCCGGAATTGGCAATATCGCCAACCACATTGCGCCTCATGTGCGTTCCCTACTGTTGGTGGAACCATCGTCTCGTTTGATCGAACGCCTGGAGAACAGGTTTATCGAGAACAGCAAGATTTCAATCGTTCACAGAGATTTCGAAACTTTCGTCGCCGACAGGAGCGACGGGGTTTTTGATTGCGTTATTCTGGTGAATATCCTCGAACACATTGAAGACGACGAAAGTGCGTTGAGAGAGTGCCATCGAATTTTGCGGCCAGGCGGTAACCTTCTGCTCCTCGTCCCGGCGCTTTTTTTTGTTTAGTGATCTCGATGCAAAGCATGGTCATTTTCGGCGCTACGGAAAGGACGAGTTGTTAGGCAAGGTCGTAAATGCTGACTTCGAGATCGAATACTCCAGCTATTTCGATTTGTTGGGAATTCTACCGTGGTACTTTCTGAACACACTAGGCGGGGCGGTTAATTTCAACCCAACAATGATGTCGATATACGACAAGATCTTCGTACCCATTACGCGCTGGATCGAATCTCGGTTCTCCCCTCCGCTCGGCAAGAACCTGATCGTCATTGGTGGCCGCAATATTAAGCCGGTTGACGGTGACGGAGCAGCTATTCGACGCGATAAACGGCTAGATGGGTGAAACTTCCGTTGGTGATTTCCGTACCGATCCTCGACCAATCCCCTTTATTCATGTCCTGCTGCCACACGACGAAATAGTTGACGCCATGGGACCGCAGTTCGTTCAGGACTTGATCCGTTGGCTGTTGTTCTATCGTGCCGAGGAACTTCGTCCCCAGGTGTTGGTTCAACTGGGCCGTATCCATGAACGAGCTAGTCGAGGCTATCTTTCCGCTTACGCCGAAACGGCTGTCAAGTTCTTGGGCAATCCTCCCAAGATCACCATGCACATTCATATTCACAACCAACCACCGCGCCGGCATTATCGCAAAGGTTGAAAGGAAAATCGCGACCGCCAACCGCTTGAAGGGGAAGGGAGGAAGTAAGTGAAACAACCTAAGGCCGCCGGTCGCTCCGACAATCCAAACAAAAAGGATAAACCGACCTTCAATCGACAGGGTCAGATACCCGCTCATCAAGGCGATTGGAGACCATGCCAACAACGCCAACACGAAACCGCTTTCTCTTCTTAGTCTCAAGAGTGAAAAGAAAATCAGAACAAAGAGGGTTGGGATCAACAATGGCGAGAACCTGACCATCCAGTAGCCGGCGTATCCGAAAGCGATCTTGGCCAATCCCAATTGGTGTTCGAGCTCTCGTCGACCATCAAATGGCGACCAATCCATCATGTGGGTCAATTCGCCACCCGGAAGTACGAGTTGGGACGGGTCCGGCAAATGGACGGAATTCACACCCGGGTCGGTGAGACGATCACGCGGGATCTCGATCGGTATCTGCGGGTTCTGGAGACCGCGTGATGGCGAAAGCATGGCCCGCGCCACCGGTCCGGTCAGTGAGTAGGTATAAACGCCGTACTTGGCGTGGATGGCGAGAATCCAACAGGAGCTGAATATGAGAAACACCGCCAATCCAACCGCGAAACCCTTCCAGTTTGGTCCTTTGGACGACCGAGCTATTTGCCGAAGCACGACCATTCCTGTGTAGTGAAGCAAGAAAAACGGGAACAGATAGTATTTCGAAAGGTAACCAGCGAAGCCGAGAATACCGACGAGGGCACCCATCTGAATCTGGTTGGTCGGGTTGAACAAGAGGAGGTAACGGACATAGACGGTCAACACTAGAACAACCAGGACATCCGGTGTCGAAATCAGGAATACGGAGCTAGCAATAAACGGTACGGCTGCGATCAGCAGCAGTGCAGTCCACTCTTCTTCGAGGTCCAGTGTATCCGCGAGGGATGAGAGGGCAGCGAGAACTAGGGTCCCGATAGCAATATTAACGACCTTAACGGCCACAATACCGTTGACACCAGCGCTGATAAATGGGGCCAGAAGCCAGGAAAAGGCGGGCGACCAAAAAGCATTTACAGCGAGAGACCATTGGCCGTTCGCGTAGAGCTCGGCGACGTAAATATAGTTCAAGGTGTCGATGCTGCTCATGTATCGCAACGACGGAAAAAACACCGCGCAAACAATGGCATAGACGGCCAACGAAAATCCGGTCCGGTGTCTTGCAAGGGGTGAGGGGGAGGTGGTTATTGAAAGTTCAGGCGGGCTCATAGACTGAGTTTACCGCGCTCCCGGGTACAGGGCTAGGAACTGCAGGGTCCCGATCACTGCCGGTTCATGGCGCCCCAATACCACCGCGCAAACGCGACCAACTTGGGGCGTCGTCGGCGAAGGATTTGATTTCCGCGAGGGCCGCGGTTTCGAGACTGCCTTCCGCTTCGGCGGCGGCGATGATGTCGGTCAGGCCGGTCAGGGAAACGATCTCCGGTGCGGCCGGGAAGATGCCGTAGTTGAGGATGACGAAGATGCCGACCACGTCGGCCTGGGCCCTCTCCAGTGCATCTCTGAAGTTGGCCTTGGTCTTGCCGTCGGTCGTCAGGTCATCGACGAGAAGGGTCCTGGCGCCGGGCTCGAAGGTGCCTTCGCATTGCGACAAGCGGTCGAAGCCCCTGGCCTGTTTGAGGGCGATGACCAGCGGCAGTCCCAGCCGGTCGGCAACCAGCGTAGCGAACGGAACGCCGGCCAGCTCGCATCCGGCGACCTGATCCAACACATCGCCGCCCCACATCTCCGCGATGCGCTCCAGCATCAACTCGATCAGGCGGTCGCGGGCTGCCGGCACCGAGATTAGGCGCTTCAGGTCGATGAACACAGGGCTTGCCCAGCCCGACGAAAAATAGAACGGTTCGCCGCCCGTCCGCACATGAACGGCACCGCCTTCGAGGATGATCCGCGCCGCCTCAAGGGCCGGCGTCTGGCCGGGTTCAGTGTTCATTTTCGTTTCCCTCGTCCGAAGAGGCCGCGGCGATCAGGGTCCGGGCCAGCACTTCCGTGCCCGTGAAAAAGTCGTCCATGTCCATCTGTTCATCCGGATTGTGGCTGCCCTTGTCGTTGCGGATGAAAACCATCGTCGCCGGGACGCCGGCGTTGGCGAAGACGGCGGTGTCGTGGCCGGCGCCCGAGGGCATGACCTCGTAGTCGATTTCGGCGGCTTTGGCCTCTTTCTCGGCGAGCGCGATCAAGGCATCCGACATGCGGGCCGGTTCCGTCGTAACAGGGCTGCCGAGCTCGAAGGTGACACCGCGTTCGCTGGCGATCTTGTCGCATTCCGTCTCCAGGAGCTTGCCGAAGTTCTCGAGCGTTTTCTTGTCTTGGCTGCGGAATTCAATGGCAAAGGTCACCTGACCGGGAACACGGGAGACGGCATGCTCTTGGGGATCGGTTTCGACGATGCCGGTGGTGAACACCAGGTCCTCGCCCCAGGCCAGCAGGATGCGCCAGTGTTCGTCGAGGCGCATCAGGAGCTCCGACATGGCGAGCACGGCGTCGTGGCGCAGCCAGCGCGGGACGGCGCCCGAATGGGCCGGTTGTCCGCGGCAAACGACCCGGCGATGGCGCACATTGCCTCGAATGCCGGTGACTATACCGACGGGCTTTTCCTTGGCGATCAGCACCGGTCCTTGTTCGATATGAAGTTCGACCCAGGCATGGAAATCGTCCGGCCGGCGCACGGGCTCGGCGTTCTCGATGCGTCCCAGGTCGACGCCGCATGCCGACATCTGTTCGGACAGCGGCGAACCGCTGTCCCGGTGCGGGCTGGTCAGGTCGGTTTCCCCAAGCAGCCCGAACAAGGCCCGGGACCCGAAATAACAGGGCCCGCCGTACCAGGCGCTTTCCTCGCCGCGGAGCGCATAGAGCTCCAGTGACCGGTGACGAGCGGACTGGTTTTTTGCGGCGAGCAGGGCGACCAGCCCGGCGATGACGCCGGCCGCGCCGTCATAGTTGCCGCCTTGCGGCACGCTGTCCAAATGGGAACCGGTGGCGACGACGGGCAACGCCGAATCCAGGCCGGGCAGGCGGATCAACAGGTTTTGGGCCCCATCCCAGGAACTCTCCAGTCCGTGCTGCCGGGCGGTCGCCTCGATCAGTCCCATGGCCGCCGTCTCCGACGGCCCGTAGGTTTCCCGGCTTATGCCGACCCCGTCGAAGGACATTTCGCGAAGCTGGCCGAAAAGCGCCTCGGCCATCGAACGGAGTTCCGGCGTGATCAGGTCCGATTGGAAGGTTGGTGCTTTCAACATGAGGCCGCTCCCGGCGCCAAGCCTAAAAACGAAAACCGGCGCCGCGCGAGCGCCGATCCGCCGTGAAAGCCAATAAATGTAACAAAATTCAGGATTTTCGGCAATTCGAGTTTGTATCCGACCCCCGAATCCCCGCATTGCCCAAGGCGGGGCAATCTGCCATTATCCGGCGGCTTGCGATCAAGCACACGAAAACAAGAAAACAGTTATCGATAACGGGAATCCGATATGGGTGCATTTAGTATATGGCACTGGCTGATCGTTCTGGTCGTCGTCCTCGTTCTGTTCGGCGGCAAGGGCAAGATCTCCAGTCTCATGGGTGATTTCGGCAAGGGCTTGAAGTCCTTCAAGAAAGGCATGAAGGACGACGATGAAGAGGTCGCCGCCGAAGAGCCCAAGGCCTTGAAGTCCGAGGCTGTCGAAGAAACCTCTGGATCGGCGGCGGAGACGTCGGAAAAGGACAAGGCTGCCAGTTGATCCCGGGCGCTAGACGGGTCTGGAATCCCCCGCCACCGCCCATCACGATCGGCCCGCACCCTTTCCACCCGCGCCTCTGACATCTCAAGAGGAGTCACTGATCCGCCATGTTCGATATCGGCTGGCAGGAACTTTTCATCGTTGCGGTGCTCGCGGTCATCGTCGTCGGCCCGCGCGACTTGCCGCGCGTGTTGAAGACGGTGATGCATTGGGTGCGCAAGGCGCGCGGTCTGGCGCGTGAGTTCCAGAGCTCCATCGACGAGGTCGCCCGCGAGGTCGAACTGGACGAGATCAAGCAGCAGGCGACCCGCGTCGCCAATGCCGACTTCGAAAAGGAAATGGAAGAGATTATGGACCCCTCCGGGTCGATGAGCGACGACATGGACATGAGCGCCGTCGAGAAGTCGATCAAGGAAACGGCGGAGCAGATGAACGTCGATCCAAACACCAAGGCCGACAGCAATCCGGCAGAGGATGATGCCGTCAATATGGTCGACGATACGGCCGACGCAACACCCGAACCGGAAGCGCACGAGTTCGACGTCGACGACGATAATGACTATTACGAGGCCGATGACGACGGGCCGGCCGCCGGCGAAGCGGCGGAAGAGAGCGTGGCCGACGCAGTGACCGATGGGGGCGACGGCGAAACGCCCCCTAAGGAAGCGAGCGGCTAGGTATCGTGGCTGAACAGGAGACAGTAGAAGAAGGCAAGATGCCGCTGCTCGATCACCTGATCGAGCTGCGCCAGCGACTGTTGCGCTCGGCGGTATCCATCATCGTGCTCTTCTTCATCTGCTTCTACTTCGCCGCCGACCTCTACGATTTCCTGGTCCAACCTCTGGCCGACATCATGGAGGAGACGGGACGCGACCGGCGGCTGATCTTCACGGCGCTGCACGAGGCCTTCTTCACCTACATCAAGGTCGCCTTCTTCACTGCCATCTTCCTGGCCTTCCCCTTCGTCGCCACGCAGCTCTGGATGTTCATCGCGCCGGGACTCTACAAGCACGAAAAGAAGGCCTTCATGCCGTTCCTGATCGCCACGCCGATCCTGTTCTTCCTGGGCGGCGCGCTGGTCTACTACTACGTCATGCCGGTCGCCTGGAAGTTCTTCCTGACCTTCGAGACGGTCGGCGGCGCCGGCACCATGCCGATCGAGCTGGAAGCCAAGGTCAACGAGTATCTGTCCCTGGTCATGCGTCTGATCTTCGCCTTCGGCATCTGTTTCGAACTGCCCGTAGTGATGACGCTGCTGGCCCGCGTCGGCATGGCCTCATCCCAGGGTATGAAGGACAAGCGCAAGTACGCCATCGTCATGGCTTTCGTCGCCGCCGCCATCCTGACGCCGCCGGACCCGATCAGCCAGATCGGCCTCGCTTTGCCGACGATCCTTCTCTACGAGATCTCCATCTTCGCCGTGCGCTGGGTCGAAAAGGACAAGGACCGCGACATCGATACCGAGGACGACGACGAGGACGAAGCGACGGAAACGGCCTAGGCCAACTTCGTTTCTCCGAGGCTTCTCAAATCCGGTGCGAGGTCCTATAAGACCGCATCACACGCACGCTTAAGGGACCGACCCCCGCCATGTTCGATATCAGATGGATCCGCGAAAACCCGGAAGCCTTCGACGCCGGGCTCGATAAACGCGGCGCCGAACCGCTGTCAACTGCCTTGATCGCGCTCGATGCAAAACGCCGCGCCGCCCAGACCCGGGCCCAGGAAGTCCAAACGGAACGCAACCGCTTGTCGAAGGAAATCGGCCAGGCCAAGGCAAAGGGCGAGGACGCAACGGAGATCATCGCCCAGGTGTCGCAATCGAAAGAGGCGCAAGCGGCGGCCGAGTCCGAACAGGCCGACGCCGCGCGTGAACTGGACGAGGCCTTGTCGGGCATCCCCAACTTGCCTTTTGACGACGTGCCGGTCGGTCCGGACGAGAGCGCCAACGTCGAGGTGCGCCGCATCGGCGAACCGCCGAAATTCGATTTTGCGGCGAAGGAGCATTACGAGATCGGCGAGGCCCTGGGCCTGATGGATTTCGAGCGGGCCGCCAAGCTGTCTGGCTCGCGTTTCGTCGTCCTCACCGGCGCCCTGGCCCGACTGGAAAGGGCCCTGGCCAACTTCATGCTCGACATGCATACCGCCGAGTTCGGCCTCACCGAGGTCAACCCGCCGGCGCTGGTCAACGACACCACGATGTACGGCACCGGCCAGCTGCCTAAGTTCGGAGAGGACCTGTTCCATACGGAGGAGGGATACTGGCTGATCCCGACGGCCGAGGTACCGCTGACCAACATGGTCGCCGATAGCATCGTCGATGGCGACGAACTGCCCCTGCGGTTCTGTGCCATGACCTGGTGCTTCCGCTCGGAAGCGGGTTCCGCCGGCAAGGATACGCGCGGCATGATCCGCCAGCACCAGTTCACCAAGGTCGAGATGGTATCGGTGACGCGGCCCGAAAACTCGAACGACGAACTGGAGCGCATGACCGGTATCGCCGAGGAGGTGCTGAAGCGTCTGGGCCTCGCCTTCCGTACAGTCGTGCTTTCGACGGGCGACATGGGATTTGGCGCGCGCAAGACCTATGACATCGAGGTTTGGCTGCCCGGTCAGGATACCTACCGGGAGATTTCCAGCTGCTCCAATTGCGGCGACTTCCAGGCGCGGCGCATGAAGGCGCGTTTCCGCGACAAGGACGAAAAGGAGAACCGTTTCGTCCACACCCTGAACGGCTCAGGCCTCGCCGTCGGACGTTGCATGATCGCGATCCTCGAGAACTACCAGCAGGCCGACGGTTCGGCGGTCATCCCCGAAGCGCTGAGGCCTTATATGGCTGGCCTCGAAAAGATCGAAACGCCGGGGAGCTGACGCGGTGAACCTGAAGTCGGCCCGGGTGCTGATCTCCAACGATGACGGTATCGCGGCGCCTGGGCTGAAGGTCCTCGAGCGTGCTGTCAAACCGTTAGTCAGGGAGGTCTGGGTCGTCGCCCCCGAGACCGAGCAGAGCGCCACCAGTCATTCGCTGACGCTGCGCCGGCCGCTGAGGTTGAGGAAGATCTCCGCCCGGCGTTTCGCCGTCGACGGCACGCCGACGGATTCGGTCCTGTTGGGCGTTTCCGAGGTGATGAAGGGTAAGCGCCCCGATCTGGTTCTGTCCGGCGTCAACCAGGGCGGCAACATCGGCGAGGATGTCGCCTATTCTGGGACCGTCGCGGCGGCCATGGAAGGGACGCTGCTGGGCATTCCCTCGGTCGCCCTGAGCCAGGTCTACGACAACGACCGTCTGGTTCATTGGGCGACGTCGGAACAATGGATCGGCCCGGTTCTCAAGCAGTTGGCGAAGACCGACTGGCCAGCCGATATCCTGATGAACGTCAATTTTCCGGCCGTTAACGCCAATGCGGTGACCGGCATCGAGGCGGTGCGCCAGGGCCGGCGCAAGATCGGCGGGGACCTGACACCGGGCCGCGACCCGCGCGGCAAGCCCTACTACTGGATCGGCCCGCAGCGCGAGGAAGACCGCGGCCGCAAGGGCACCGACCTGGAAGCGGTACTCAGGGGAGCCATCGCAGTGACGCCGCTCGGCATGGACCTGACCAACGCCGCGATGCTCAAAAAGCTGAAGGCGCAGCTGCCGTGACACTCGATCCCCGCATGGGCCGTCTGATCCTCGACCTGCAGGGGGCTGGCGTTTCCGATCGGCGGGTGCTGAACGTCATCGAAAAAACGCCGCGGGAATTGTTCCTGGCCGATCCGTTCAAGGAACGGTCCTACGAGAATGTTGCGCTGCCCATCGGCCATCACCAAACCGTCAGCCAGCCCCTGGTCGTCGCCCTGATGACCCAGGCCCTCGACCTCACCGACCGCATGAAGGTGCTGGAGGTAGGGACTGGGTCCGGGTACCAGGCGGCGGTTCTGGCGCCGCTCTGCCGCAGGGTCTACACCATCGAACGCCATCCGGCCCTGTTGCTCGAGGCTGAAAACCGTTTCCGCGAGTTGGGATTGACCAACATCACGGCGATGACCGGTGACGGTTCCGCCGGTTGGCCCGAGCAGGCACCCTTTGAACGTATTTTGGTGACGGCGGCGGCCGAGGACGTGCCGCCGGTGCTGCTCGGCCAGCTGGCCGTCGGGGGCGTCATGGTCATTCCCATCGGCCTTGACGAGAACGACCAGCGCCTGACCCGCGTGGTCCGCACCGAGGACGGTGCCGAGACGGAAGGCCTTGGAGCCACGCGATTCGTCCCCTTGATAGCGGGAACGGCCACGCCCTAACGCGATTCATCTTTTGTTTCAAAAGCTTGTCGAGCCATTGCCCGATCAGCGGTGGATGGTGATAATCCCCTTCATGGGGAAGTCGGGCATATTTCGACGGTGGTTCGCGTTGGTCGCGGTTTCGATCGGGCTCGCGGCCTGCGGTTATGCCGAATGGCCGCCCCGGGACGAGACCCCGCGCGACGCCAATCGAGGGCCGGCCGGAAGCAGGGGTGACACGTCTTTCGTCAACGCCACGGCGGTTGTCGTCGGCAAGGGAGATTCGGTCTACGCCCTTTCGCGCCGCCATCGGGTACCCATGCGCGCCATCATCGAGGCGAACGGACTGAAAGCGCCGTTCACGCTGCGCGTCGGCCAGCGCATCACCTTGCCCCGCGGGCCGGTCCACGTGGTCCAGAAAGGCGACACCCTGCTCGCCATTGGCAGCCGCTACAACGTCGACCCTTACGAGGTGGCGCGGATCAATGGTGTCAAGCCGCCCTATGTCATCCGAATCGGCGAACCCTTGACCCTGCCGGTGGAAGGCGGCGGCCGGGTCAAGACCATCGCCGTCAGCCCCAACGTCGACGCCGATCTCGGCGGCGGGCCCGGGGTATCGGTGATACCTGATCCTGTTCCCGCCGTTTCCGATGCCGGCAAACCGGGGCAACCAAAGACATTGGCCGAGGTCGCGGTCCCGCGACGCCCGTCCCGAACGAGCCGCCTTCCGGCAACGCCGCCGGCTTGGTCGTCGCCGCCGAAAGTCGCCCGGGCACCGGAACCTCAACAAACACCGCCGTCGCCGGCGCGCGTGCCGGCACCGCCGCCCAAATCGTCGAGCGGCTTCGCCTGGCCGGTCAAGGGCCGCGTGATCTCGCGGTTCGGCGTTAAGGCCAAGGGTTTACGCAACGACGGAATCAATATCGCCGCGGCCCGCGGCACCCCGGTCCGCGCCGCGGAGAACGGTGTCGTCGCCTACGCCGGCAACGAGTTGCGCGGGTTCGGAAATCTATTGTTGATCAAACACTCGGGCGGTTGGGTGACGGCCTATGCCCATAACGACAAGGTCCTGGTCAAGCGCGGGCAGAAAATCCGCAAGGGCGACACGGTGGCCACCGTCGGCAGCAGCGGCAGTGTCACGCGTCCGCAGCTGCATTTCGAGATCCGGAAAGGAAAAAAGGCGCGAGACCCGGGCAAACTGCTCAAGGGACGGGCCTAGAGTCCTTGGCTCCGGGAAGGACCCGCGTTACTGATTGCAGGTGACCATCGCCTCGGTGACCGTCGCCGCAGTGGTTACGGCGGCTGAGGAAAAACTCAACTGACCCTGGCTATTGAGGAACTGTGCCAACGCCGCGACGGGTACGGTCTGGGCCAACCGTTTCAAAGTACAGGAACAGACGCTTTCCGAAGCGCTCTTTGCACCGGTGCACCAATCCATGAACTCCTGGGTTTGCGTTTCGCTATAGGTTTCCAGGGCGCGTGAGCCGGGCGCCGACAGGATCAACGCAGCGGCGAAAGTCAGGGTCATCATTAGCCGGATCATCGTCACCTCGCAGAGCCTTTATGTAGGTTATTGACCGGGTTCGATTATCCAAGTCACGGGACCTACGGTCAAACCAACAGACGGTCATTTTAACCGCTATTAACATCGCAGTAATTGAGTTGTCATCGCGGTCTTGCAACCGCCCGGTAACCTCCGAGACATCACGTCGGAGGTTTAGATGAGCGTTTTGTCGATGGCCAAAAGAACAGGCGGCGAAGCGTCCGTCAGCTGGTCGAGAAGACGATCTGCGTCAACGACGGCGTTCCTTACTTGGGCGGCGTGTTGTTCGACCTTTCCAGCAGTGGTGCGGCAGTCAAATACATGCCTGGCATGAAAGCCAAGGGGAATGAACTGCACGTCGACGAACGCGTTGAGCTAAGGCTCGACCATCGGGTATCCCTGCCGGCGAGTGTCGTGCGAATCTTCGAAGGTGGTTACGCCGTCCGCTTCGATTGGGGCCGCGAGCGCAATCACATCGCTTCGCTGTCTAGCGCGTTCGCCTAAGACAGGCCTGTCTGATATGCTCAGGGTGTCGCAACGCGAGGCACCCGATGAAACCTTGGTCTTTCCTCTATTCGGTCCGCTTCGCCGCGGCTCTCGGCACTTTGTTGCTGGCCTTGGTGTCGACCATCATGTTTCTGATCCTCGGCTGGTTCGGCATTTTCATCGTCGGTGTCATCGGCATGATCATCACGACGCGCATCGACCTGCATGACGGTAACGCCATCTCCGATTTCGATTACGGGTCGACGTCGGTGACCATGTTCGCCAAACAGATCAAACAGCGAGACCAGCTAAAGGGGATGGAGCGTCTGCGCGACCAGAACGACCGTCGCGCCCGCTCGTATCTGGTCTACGTTCTCAACACGGTTTGGCTTTCCATGATCGGCCTCGGCCTCGCCATGTTTTCCGTGCATCAATTGTGAGGTTACGCGGCGTTTACCGCTGCGGCGGTACCAGGACCGTATCGCGCGGCGGGTGGGTCTCGTCGAGGTCAGGGTAATCGAGGGTGTAGTGCAGGCCGCGGCTTTCCGTTCGCATCATCGCCGAGCGAACGATCAGATCGGCGACGACGGCGAGGTTACGAAGTTCCAGCAAGTCGCCGGTGATTTTGAAGTTGCCGTAATAGTCGGCGATCTCGAGCGATAGGAGGTCGATCCGGCGTTTGGCCCTCTCCAGGCGTTTGGCTGTGCGGACGATGCCGACGTAGTCCCACATGAAGCGTCGTAATTCTTCCCAGTTGTGGGCGACGACGACCTCCTCATCGGGTTCGCGTACCCAGCTTTCGTCCCACGGCCGGATGGACTCCACCGCCATTGGGCGGACGTTATTGGTCGTTATGTCACGGGCCACGGCGTCGGACAGGACCAGGCATTCGAGGAGCGAATTCGATGCCATCCGGTTGGCGCCGTGCAAGCCGGTGAACGCCACTTCGCCGGCGGCGTAAAGGCCGTCGACGTCGGTGCGCCCTCTGAGGTCGGTGGCGATGCCGCCGCAGGTGTAGTGCGCAGCCGGCACCACAGGCAGTGGGTCCGTGGTCATGTCGAAGCCAAATTCGAGGCACCGAGCGTGCACGGTCGGGAAATGTTCGAGGATGAAATCGGCTGGTTTGTGGGAGATGTCGAGATAGAGGCATTCGACACCCAAACGCTTCATCTCGTAGTCGATAGCCCGGGCCACGACGTCGCGCGGCGCCAACTCGGCCTTCTCGTGGAAGCGGTCCATGAAACGCGTGCCGTCCGGCAACAAAAGCCGGCCGCCTTCACCGCGCACGGCCTCCGTGATCAGAAAAGATTTCGCTTCCGGATGGTAGAGGCATGTCGGGTGGAACTGGGTGAACTCCATGTTGGCGACACGGCATCCGGCCCGCCAGGCAATGGCGATGCCGTCGCCCGTCGCTCCGTCCGGGTTCGACGTGTAGAGGTAGGCCTTGCTTGCACCACCCGTTGCCAGCGCCGTGGCGCCGGCAGAGAAGGCGACGACATGTTCCGAGATGGTGTCCAAGGCGTAAGCTCCGATGCAGCGGCCGCGCCGCCCATCGGCCCCGACCTCGCGGATCAGATCGATGACGTTTATATGCTCGAACAGCGTCACATTCGGCCGTTCGCGGACCCGGTCGATGAGCGTGGTCTCGACCTCCATGCCCGTGGCATCGGCCGCATGCACGACGCGGCGGTGCGAATGGCCGCCTTCCCGGGTCAGGTGCGGTGCCGTGCCGCCGCCGGGGAGCGGTTCCTGGCTGAAGGCGACACCGAGTTCGATTAGCCGCTCGATGGCGGCCCGACCGTGTTCGGCGATGTAGCGCACCGTGTCCTCGTGGCAGAGGCCGGCGCCGGCCTTCAGAGTGTCGGCAACGTGAGATTCGATGGTGTCCGTCTCGCCAAGGACAGCGGCGATACCGCCCTGGGCATAATAGGTATTGGTATCGTAAAGGTCGTTTTTCGACAGCACGGCGACGCTCAGGGTCTCCGGCGTTTCGAGCGCGACGCCGAGACCGGCGGCGCCGCTGCCGATGATCAGCACGTCGAAGGCATGGGTGTCGGTCATCGTTGTCGGCCTCTCGGGTCCCGTCAATCCAGATCGATGGCCTTGCCGAGGCGTCCGGCGAGATCCTGGATGTACTGCCAAGCGACGCGTCCCGACCGGGCGCCGCGGGTCACAGACCATTCGTTGGCCTCGGCCCGAAGGTCGATCGACGGGTCGTCGAGGCCAAACCGTTCGGCATAGCCCTCGATGATGGAGAAGTAGGTATCCTGGTCGCAATTGTGAAACCCAAGCCACAGGCCAAAACGATCGGACAGCGACACCTTTTCCTCGACCGCTTCCGACGTATGGATGGCCGTCGACCGTTCGTTCTCAATCATGTCGCGGGCCATCAGGTGACGCCGGTTCGAGGTGGCGTAAAAAATCACGTTCTTCGGTCGCCCCTCGATACCGCCTTCAAGAACCGCTTTCAGAGACTTGTACGTGTCGTCCTGGGCATCGAAGGAGAGATCGTCGCAGAACAGAAGGCAACGGCGCTCGCTTTTCCTGAGTGTCGCCAATAGCTGCGGCAGGGACGGGATGTCCTCGCGGTGGATTTCGATAAGGGCCAGCGTCCCGGGCTGGTCGGCATTGATCTCGGCGTGCACTGCCTTGACCAGTGAACTCTTGCCGGTGCCGCGCGCGCCCCAAAGAAGGGCGTTGTTGGCGGGAAAACCCCGGGCGAATCGCTGGGTATTGTCGAGCAGGATGTCGGTCTGGCGTTGTATGCCCTTGAGCAGCATGAGTTCGACGCGGTTGACCGACGCAACTGGCTCCAACCTGCCGTCTTCCGCGTGCCAGACGAAGGCGTCGGCTGCCGTGAGATCGGTTTGCGCCGGCACTTTCGGTGCCAGGCGTTCGAGAGCATCGGCGACCCGTTTCAGATCAGACGCGAGATCATTGAAATCGTTCATGATGGCGGAGAGTAGGGGGCGCGCGGCATTGAAGTCAATTGCCGTGCCCCGGGGGTTGGGGCAGAAACGTCGTCAGTACGATGGCCAAGGCGGCCATGCTTGCGGCCAGTAGGTAGCTCAAGGCGAAATCGCCGCTTCTTTCGGCCAGGATACCTCCCAAGAAAGGCCCCGCGATCTGGCCGATGCTGAAAGCGAGCGTGATCGCTGCGAAGACCGATACGGCTTGCGACGGCCCCAGGCAATCGCCGACGGCGGCACCCATCAGCGACGGTATGGCCCACGCCGACGATCCGAACAGCACGATCGCGACGTAAAGGGCCCAGGGGCCAAACGCGCTGGCCGCGAGCAGATAGGCGGTGAGGTGCATGGCATAGACGATGGCCATGGAGAGCTTTCGGCCGATGAAGTCGGACAGGGTCCCGAACACCGGACCCGACAGCAGACTGAGCGCGCCGAACAGGAGCCAAAACGTGCCGGCATCGCTTTCCGCCATACCGCGCTCGCTCACCAGGTCGGTCACGATGAAGGTTACAAAGATCGGATAGGAACCGCCGAACATCATGAAAACGGCACCGAGGCGTATGATGACGCGAGAGGTATGCTCGCGGTCGGGCCTGTCGAGGGTTGCTGCGTGCTCGGCTTCCGTCTTTTTCCCGGCCGGTTTCAGGCCGAATGCGTCGGGCGTGTCGCGTATGACGGCAAAAAAGAGGACGGCGATGGCGATCAAAAGGGCCGCCATTACGAGCCAGCTGAACCGCCAGCCCTCGGGTCCCAGTTCGGCGTTGACGGCCGGAACCAGGAGAGCGGTGAACATGATGCCGACACCGCTACCGGTGACGACGATGCCCTGGGCCCGACCCCGCACGTTGCGATGAAACCATTGAACAGCGAGAGTCATCACGGTGACGTTGGCGAAGCCGCTGGCCAACCCCGTTCCGGCATAGGCGAAAAGGACGGTAAAGACGTTGTCGGCGCGACCCACCACCGCCATGGATACGCCACCCATAACCAGCCCAGCGACGATAAGGTTCCGTTTGCCGAACCGTTTGACAAGAGCCGCCGTAACGGCGACGGCGAGGAAATAACCGACGAAGTTGGCGGTGCTGATGAACCCCATTTCCTGGTAGCTGAGATCCAGGCTTTGCCCCATGGCCGGCAGCAGCATGCCCAAGGCGAAGCGCCCCAGCCCCAGCGAGGCGAAGACGGCGATCAGGGAAACCGCGGCGACCAGCCAGGCGTAGTGGAAGGGCAGGCGATGGGCGAGCGAGGGGTTCATTCAGGAGGTTTCCCAACGACAGGATCGGTCACTGACCCGACCGTCGCAGGGAACGGCAAAAAAAACCAGCAAATCCAGTTGGTTTCAGGAAATCAAAATGGCGCGACGGTGACGCTTTGCATTTGCAACTCAGGTGCGGGCGGGTATAGTCCCCCCCGGTTTTTCATGGGGGTTCGAGAGGCCCCGGTTTCGGGAGTTTTCAATGTTTGTTTCGCCAGCCTATGCCCAAGCGGCGGGCGCCCCGGCGGGTGGGGGTATCGAGGCTTTTCTGCCGTTGATCCTCATCTTCGTGGTGTTCTATTTCCTGCTCATCCGCCCGCAGCAGAAGAAGATGAAGCAACACAAGGATATGCTGGGAGCCATCCGCCGCGGCGATAAGGTCGTTACCGGCGGCGGCATCATCGGAACCGTGACCAAGGTCGACGATGAGACGCAGGTCACTGTCGAGATCGCCCAGGACATCAAGGTCAAGGTGCGCCGCGACCTGATTTCTGCGGTGATGGCCAAGACCGACCCGACGGCTGCCGCTGCGGCCGCCGCGGCCAACGACGACAAGCCGAAAGGCGGCTTGTTGGGCGGGCTTTTCGGCGGTGGCGCAAAGCCGGCCGAAAAGGCGCCTGACAAACCAGGCGACGGCGACAAGTAGGAGCTGCGGCGGGACTGCGAGATGATTTACTTCGCCAAGTGGAAGATCGTCGCTATCGCGCTGGTCTGCGTTCTCGGCCTGGCTTTCGCCGCGCCGAATTTCCTGAAGGCGCACACGGCCGCTTCCATCCCTGATTGGCTGCCCCATAAGCAGGTCAATCTGGGTCTTGATCTTCAGGGCGGGTCGCACCTTCTGCTCGAGGTCGAGATCGACGCCGTCATCAAGGAACAGCTCGAAGTCCTGGTCGACGAGGTGCGCACTCAATTGCGCCGGGAGCGTATCCGGTATGGCGGCCTCGGCGTTGATGGAAGCGTCGGCGTTAAGGTCACCATCCGCCAGGCGGACAAGGCGGACCGCGCGCGGGAACTCCTACGCAGCCTCGAAGGGGACACGGTCCTCACTTCCGCCGACAACACCATACGCCTGACCCTGACGGACCGCGCCATTGCCGACCGCCGAAACTCGGCGATCCAGCAGTCCCTGGAGATCATCCGGCGGCGCATCGACGAGACCGGCACCCAGGAGCCAACGATCCAGCGCCAGGGCGACGACCGCATCCTGGTGCAACTGCCCGGTGTCGATGATCCGGAACGGATCAAGAGGCTGCTTGGCAAGACGGCAAAGATGACCTTCCATCTGGTCGACGACCGGCCCGATGCCCTCGATCCGTCACGTCCGGCGCCGGCCGGTTCGCGTTGGTTGCCGCAGGTCGACGAGGTCGACGCGCAAGGCCGGCCGCGTATGATCCTGATCAAGAAACGCGTCATGGTTTCAGGCGAGGACCTTGTCGATTCACGGCCCAGTTTCGACCAACGCACCAACGAGCCGGTCGTCACCTTCCGCTTCAATACCCGCGGCGGCAGCAAATTCGGCAAGGTCACCTCAGAGAACGTCAATAGACCCTTCGCCATCGTGCTCGACGGGCGTGTCATCAGCGCACCGGTCATCCGTGAACCGATCCTCGGTGGATCGGGTCAGATCAGCGGTCGCTTCACGGTTCAGGAAACCAACGATCTGTCCCTCCTGCTCAGGGCCGGCGCCCTGCCGGCACCGCTGACCATCCTCGAGGAACGGTCTGTCGGTCCGGGGTTCGGTGCCGATTCAATCGCCGCCGGAAAGATCGCCAGTATCGTCGGCATGGTCCTGGTCGTCGTTTTCATGGGCATCGCCTATGGCCGTTTCGGGGTGATGGCCGATACGGCGCTGATCATCAACATGCTCCTGATCCTGGCCGGATTGTCGGCCCTGCAGGCGACCCTGACGCTTCCCGGGATCGCCGGCATCGTGTTGACCATCGGCATGGCGGTCGACGCCAACGTCCTGATCTTCGAGCGCATCCGCGAAGAGGTCCGCCAGGGGCGCACGCCCATCTCGGCGGTCGACGCCGGTTACAGCCGGGCCTTGACGACCATTATCGATGCCAACGTGACGACGCTTATCGCCGCCATCCTCCTCTATGTTTTCGGGTCGGGCCCGGTGCGCGGTTTCGCGGTGACGCTGGCCATCGGCATCGTCACCTCGCTGTTTACGGCGATCATGCTGACGCGGCTCATCGTCGTCACCTGGCTGCGCCGGTCGCAGCCCAAGGAACTGCCGATCTAAGGATTTGAGATGCGTGGACTTCACCTGATCCCGGCCGGTATCAACCTTTCGTTCATTCCGAAACGGCTGGCCTTCTTCTCCTTTTCCGCTCTCCTGATCGTCGGGTCGGTGGTTTTGTTCCTCGCCAAAGGGCTTAACTACGGCATTGACTTCAAGGGCGGCATCATGCTCGAGATTCGGACCGAACAGGCGGCCGATCTCGCCGCCATGCGTACGACCCTGGGCGGCCTGGGGCTCGGCGAGGTGGCCCTGCAGGAATTCGGCCAGGAGACCGACGTTCTGATCCGTGTGCAGCGGCAGGACGGCGGCGAGAGGGCGCAACAGGCTGCCGTTGCCAAGATCAAGGAGGCGCTTGGCACCGGGGTCGAATACCGGCGCACCGAGTTCGTCGGCCCCAAGGTTTCCGAGGAACTGTTCATCGACGGCCTGATGGCGGTCGGTTTGGCGATCCTCGCCATCCTCGTCTACATCTGGTTCCGGTTCGAATGGCAATTCGGACTAGGCGCCGTCGTCGCGCTCACCCACGACGTCATAACGACCGTCGGCATCTTTTCGCTGCTGGGGCTCGAGTTCAACCTGTCCACGGTGGCCGCGGTGCTGACGATCGCCGGTTACTCCATCAACGACACCGTCGTGGTCTATGACCGTGTCCGCGAGGATCTCCGCAAGTTCAAGAAGATGCCGCTGCCCGAACTCCTCAACCGGGCCATTAACGAGACGCTCTCCCGGACGGTGATGACATCGTTGACCACGTTGCTCGCCCTGGGAGCGCTGTTCTTCCTGGGCGGCGCCGTGATCCGGGATTTCAGTTTCGCCATGATCTGGGGGGTCATCATCGGTACCTACTCGTCGATTTGCCTGGCCGTGCCGTTGCTGCTTTACCTGAAGCTCGAACGCCGAGGCGCGCTCGTCGGCGAGACAGGAGATGAAAACATCGAGGAAACGCCTTAAGTTCCAAGGCCATGTCCTTCGATATCACGCCGGCCGTCCCGCGCGGTCACCAATTGATCCGGAAATACGGAGCCGGTCGCTTCACCATCGGTGAAGCCGTACACGAAGGCTCGGTTCTGGTCTTTGCCGAATACACCGAAGCCTGGCCAGTCGATGAACCCGGCGCTATTACGGCGGAAAGCCTGGTAACGATCACAGATATCGAAGCCGCCATCCGGCCGCAGATCCTGATCGTCGGCTGCGGCGCCTCCTTCATGGTGCCGCCCAGAGGGTTGCGGCAGTCGCTGAAGCAATACGGAATCGTTCTCGAATGGATGGACACGGGTGCGGCATGCCGTACATTCAATGTTCTTCTCGCCGAAGGACGTTCGGCGGCCGCAGCCTTGATTGCTGTAGACTAGGGGATCGCCAGTGGCCATCGGGCTTGAGATAACCGGCCTTGATCTCGCTGAAATCCCGGAGGAAGTGGCGCCGTTGGTCGAGTATTGGCACTCGATCACGCCGAAGGATTCCGTTGGCCCCGCGTGGAGTGCATTCGACCTGTTGAGTATACCGCCGCGGTATTTGCCGACCACGCTTGTCGTCGATTACGAGGAGGACAGTGACACCTTTCGCTACCGCTACTGGGGGCGAGAGATCGCCAGCGTCGCCGGCGGCGACTATACGGGCAAGACCGTCAAGGACTTACCGGGTATTTACAGGGATCCGGCCGATCGCTCCTACCGGACTGGGATAGCCTCCAAAAAGCCCTGTTTCGAACATTACTCGATTGTTGATAAAGGCAAGGAGATCAACTTCCAGCGGGTCGTCCGCCTGCCGTTGTCGGAGGACGGTCGGCAGGTAACGGGATTCGTGTCGGTGATCATCTATCCCTACCGCAAGATCGAGCTGCAGAAATTGGTCGACGCCTATTTGTCTCCGGAAGAGTTGGACGACTGATCGGCCCGGCAAACGGTTCTGCCAGTGCGGAAAGGAAACGGGGGACCCGGCATAAAGCATGGGCCCCCTCGTTGTTTCCTCGTGCCGTCAGGCGGCGAGGCAAGAGTGTGCGATGGCGTCGATGTGGCGGTGATCGGTGCCGCAGCAGCCGCCGAGGACGGTGAGGTGCGGCATCATTTCCTTGAGCCGCTTATACAGACTTCCCAGATCCTGCGGATCGCCGTCGTCCAGTTCCTCGGCCTCGTCGAGTTCCGCGTGGCTCAATGCAGACGCGTTGGCGCGAATGCCTCGGATGCGGTTAAGCCATTCGCCGCCGCTCTCAAGCACATGGGAGAAGTGGGTCGGATGGGCGCAATTGATCATGTAGTAGGCCGGCGCGTTTCCGGTTTCCCGATCGACGCGTTCGATGGCCGCTTTCAGGGTGCTGCCGTCGGGCAGGCGGCCATCGGTCTCGACCGTGAATGATATGGACACCGGAATGCCCGCTGCCTCGGAGGCTCGGACGATGCCGAGGGCTTCATCGGTGTAATTCATGGTCAACGCCGAGATTAGATCGGCGCCACCGTCCTTGAGCGCGGCGATCTGCGGGGCGTGGTAGGCCTCAGCCTCGGCTGCCGTCATCGCGTCGGAGACCACATAGCCGTCGCCGCGCGGACCAACGCAGCCGCTGATGACGATGTCCATCGAACTGTCGTCAAACTCGCGGCGCAGGGTATCGAGCAAAACGATGGCTTTCTTGTTGGCCTCGGCGACTTCGGCCTCCGTATAGCCCATCTGCTGACCCCAGCCGGAGCTGGCCCGCCAGGTCGGGCTTTCGAGCACGAACCCGACGCCGTGCCGCCGGGCGACGTCCATGTGTTTGGTGAAGTAACGCTTTATCGCGTCGACACCACTGTCATTCTTCAGGAGATCGAAGGCGGAGAAATAGGGCAGGTCGAAACCCTCGTGGAAGACCAAGCAGGTTTCAAGGCCGCCGTCGGTGAGAAAGACTTTGCCGTTCAGTTGCGGCAGGTTGGGATTGGTGTGAGACATTGTCGAACTCCTCTTTGATATCTTGCGCCAGCCAGCTGGCGCCCCCATTGACTGCGCGCCAACCAGCTGGCGCGCTCGTTGAACTCGCAGGGAAGATCGTCGAAGAGGCATTTCGAAACTAGCGGGATTGCGGTCCAGTAATCGAAAAAGACGAATTGCTTTTTAATATCAAGCCACTAAACCGAATTTGCTGGTTTTTGGAAGGTTGTGGGCGCATCGCTGAGGCCATAAACTGTACCGGCGGTACAGTAAAATGATCGGGGGAGGCATGGCCAAGGGTACGCAAACACGCGAGCGCATCATGGATATCGCCGAGGCGGCGATCCTGCAAAAGGGTTTCGGCGCAACATCGATCGAGGAGCTAATCGCCGAGGCGGAGATCACCAAGAGCGGTTTCTTCTATCATTTTCCCGACAAGACCGAACTGGCTCGGGCCTTGATGCGGCGCTATTTGGCGCGCGAGGACGCTGTGTTCGATGACCTGTTCGGCCGCGCCGCCGAACTGAATGACGACCCGCTGCACGGTTTTCTGATCGGTTTGAAACTATTCGCCGAGATGATGGCCGACATGCCGGAAGGCAACCCGGGATGTTTGGTCGCCACCTATTGCTACAACGAGCGCCTGTTCGACGGTGGTATCCAGCAGATGACGGCAGAGGGCGTCTTGTCGTGGCGCCGCCGGTTCCGCCGGCAATTGGATTTGATCGTCAAAAAGTACCCGCCGCGGGAAAACGTCGACCTTGATGCCCTGGCCGATATGGTCTCGGGAGTGGTCGAGGGCGGCATCATCATGTCCAAGGTCCTGCGCGACCCCAAGGTCGTTGCCGATCAAATCATGCAGTTTCGGACCTATATCAAACTGCTGTTCCAATCCTGAACCCGGAGACGAAAAAAACCCGGCGGTTCCGCCGGGTTTTCACGAAATCGAATAGGGAGCCGCGTCAGCCGAGATTGGCCGCCGCGAAGTCCCAGTTGATCAGATTGTCGAGGAAGGCCTGCACGAAGTCGGGACGCCGGTTCTGGTAGTCGAGATAGTAGGCGTGTTCCCATACATCGCAGGTGATGAGTGGCGTTGCGCCGGAGGTCAGCGGCGTTTCGGCGTTGGCCGTTTTGACGATCTCGAGGTTGCCGCCGTTGGACACCAGCCAGGCCCAGCCGCTGCCGAACTGGGTGACCGCGGCGTTCTTGAACTGCTCCTTGAAGCCGTCGAGCCCGCCGAAGGCGCCGTCGATCTTGGCGGCCAGGTCGCCCGAGGGCGCGCCGCCGCCATTCGGGCTCATCGAGTTCCAGAAGAAGGTGTGGTTCCAGATCTGGGCGGCGTTGTTGAAGACCCCGGCGGCCTTCGACGCATCGCCGGCCGTCTCCTTGATGATGTCCTCGAGGCTCTGATCGGTGTCGCCGACGAGGTTGTTGAGGTTGACGACGTAGGTGTTGTGGTGTTTGCCATGGTGGAAATCGAGCGTATTGGCCGAAACGTGCGGCTCAAGCGCATCCTTGGTGTAGGGAAGATCGGGAAGTTCGAAAGCCATTTATTGTTCCTCTTCGTTCTCTCAAAAGCTTGTTTCACCGATCCGTCGGGTCGATGCCGGTGACGGTATTCCGGAATTTCATCCATTCCCTTTTGCTCCTCGACCTGATATCGAGCGGCAACGAAGGACGGCGAACCGAAAACCGCAGGGCCGTGATTTCGATTTTCCTGGGACCGATGAAAAACGGGGCCCGAAGGCCCCGTTTTCCTAAGGTATTTTACCGCCTTAGTAAATGTTCTGGGCGGAAACCATGGCGTAGAGCATGGGAATAGACAATAGGGTGTTGGTTCTCGAGAAAAGCATCGCCGTGCGGGCCGACGCGGCCTTCGTGTCGGCGTCCACTTCGACAATGCCCAAGGCTTTCTTCTGGTTGGGCCAGATGACGAACCAGACGTTGAACCACATGATGGTGCCGAGCCACATGCCGATGCCGATCGCCATGTGCTTCGGAACGCCATCGGTTAGCCCGATGGTGATGGCCTCGATAAGATATCCGTTCATGGCGGCCAGTATCAGGCCGGTCACGATGGTCGACATGGCACCCCAGCGGAACCAGAACAAGGCCGCCGGCGCGATGACTTTGCCGATAGCTGGCTTCTGTTCGTCCGGGATGTTGGGCATATTGGGAATCTGTACGAAGTTGAAGTACCACAGGAGACCAATCCACATGACGCCGCTGAGCACGTGGAGCCAACGGAAGAAGAAGGCCCAATAGGAATGCCCCATTTCTAGACCTTCGCCGGAAATGCCCGCGACGATGCCCACAATGATGACGGTCAGGACGACCCCTGCGATAACGGTGTTTTTCAGGTCAGTCAGAATGCCTGCCATGATTCTCCCCTAACTTTGAGAACATTAGGTCTTAGTCGAGATTTAGAATTAGTTTGATTGCGTTCATATATAGGAGGATGCGGTAATTGTTCAACGGAATTCGCCGAATCCGGGAGAAAACGCTGGAAACCAACAGCTTATGGCGGTACGGCGCGGCCCGGTAGAAGCTCAAAGAAAGGAAAACCGGGTCCGTGACCGAAGGTGATTCCTATTGTCGCAACTTGATCGCCCGCTTCGATCGGGATCGTTTCGTATGCACTCAGTTCGCGCCTGCGCAACAGCGCGCAGATCTGTTCGCGCTGTACGCATTCAATCTGGAAATCGCCGGCGTCCGTGAGACGGTCAGCGATCCTCTGGTCGGACAGATGCGTCTCAAGTGGTGGTATGACGCCCTCGATGCCATCGTCGCCGGTAAACCGCCAAAACAGCCCGTCGCCGAACCGTTGGCGGACGTGGTCCAGCGCCACGGCTTGCCGCAGACCGAATTAGAGGCCCTGATCGAGGCGCGATCGGGCGACCTCGAAGCCGAACAACCGTCCACCCTGTCGGAACTGGAGGCCTATGCTGAACGTTCGACAGCCCCTTTGCTGCGCCTGGCCTTGACGATCCTCGGGGGAGGCGGACCGGACGCCTACGACCTCAGCCGCTCCGTGGCCATCGCTTGGGCCCTGACCGGTCACCTTCGGGCATTGCCATACCATGCGGCGCAACGAAGGCTTTATTTGCCGTCCGGCCTGTGCCGGGAAAGGGGGCTCGATCGTGAGGCCCTTTTTGCCCGGCGCAAGGACGGGCCGGAACCGGCCGGTTTGACGGTTGTCGTTCGCAATGTGGCCGATGCCGCCGAGGGTCACATCGAAACCCTACGGGCCGCCCAGATGATGATGCCGCCGCCGGCCCGTTCCCTCCTTTTGTACGGTACCTTGGCGCGGCATTATCTGGGACAATTGGCTGCGGCCGGTTATGACCCGGACCGCATGCAAACGGGCCGCCCGGGCCCCGGCGTTTCCGGATTGCTTAAGCTCTACTGGGCGGGGATCAGACGCCGCGTCTGACATCGCCGCGACGTTGTTGTCGACCTACCGCAGTTTATTAACATTGGTCAATGCGAAGCTGTGATTTACCATTAATCTCCTCGTTAACAATCGATCGCCTCGGGGGAGGCGCTAGAGGAGATGTTGGGGCCGATGATGTCGCCAGGCAAACCGCCGGGCTGTGGCGTATGCCATTTGCTCCCGGTCAGCGACTGGAAAGTCCTCAGCGACGAAGAGTTGACCGTGCTCGACGCCGGACATCGCCCCTTTGACTATGGCGCCGGCGAAACCGTCTATGCCATGGGGGATTCCAGCCGCGGGGTCTATTGCGTATCGACCGGAACGGTCGGCATCCGCAAGCTAGATGCAGAAGGCAATTCCGTGCTCTTGCACATGGCCTATCCTAGTGATGTCCTAGGTTACCGGTCGTTCCTGGCCGAGGGCGAGCACCGGACCACGGCCGAAGCCCTTGGACCGAGCCGCGTTTGCTTGATTGACGCGTCGACGATATCGCAACTGCTTGGCGACAACCCCGATTTGGGAATCCAGTTCCTCAAACGGGCCACTGGCGAGTTGGAGCAGGCCCATGACGCCATCATCAAAGGTGCGACGCTGTCTAACCGGGCCCGTCTGGCCCATCTGCTACTGGTCTTGACCAAAAAACACGGCCGCGTCGCCGACGACGGTTCGCGATCCATCGATCTACCCGTCTCGCGGCGCGATTTGGCGTCTATGGTTGGTACCCGCCACGAGACCCTGTCCCGGATCATGGGGCGGCTCGAGGAAGACGGAATCGCAAGCTTCTCGGGGCGCAGTGTCGTCGTTCCGTGTCTCGACACCCTAGCCGCCGAAGTCACCGGTCCGGTTTGACTACGACTAAAACTTGTAAAACTGAGAACTACTGCCGCCATAGCCCGCCAATTGGCGAAATTTTGACGATCGTCAACGCGTTTTCCCGACCTATTACGCAAGATACTCTCAGCGGCGAATTTGCGGAGAGGATCGATGGACGCGAAAAGCGACATTCCCGGCAAGGACTTGGATTCCAGCAGCATCGAGGCCTGCCTCGGCGATAAACCCGACGAAGCCATGCATCAACTTGGCGGCGTAACCCGGCGCCAGTTGTTCAAGTTCTGTGCCGGTGTGGCGGCGACCATGGGGTTGTCGTCTGCGGCCGGTGTACGTATGGCCAACGCGGCGATGGCACCAGCGCGCCCACCGGTCATCTGGCTACACGGTCAGGAGTGTACGGGTTGTACGGAGTCGCTGCTCAGGTCCTACCACCCGACCTTGGAAAGTCTTCTCCTCGACGTCATCTCGCTCGATTACCACGACACGCTCTGCGTTGGTGCCGGCAAGCAGGCGCTTGACTACAAGCACAAGATGATGGAGGAGCACAAAGGCAAGTACGTGCTCGTCACCGAGGGCGCCTGTCCGACCAAGGACGGCGGTATCTTCTGCAAGGTCGGCGGCAAGACCCAGATGGACCTCATCAAGGAAGCCGCAGCGGGCGCCGCAGCAACCATCGCGATCGGGTCGTGCGCTTCCTGGGGCGGCGTCCAATCGGCCGATCCGAACCCGACGGAAGCCAAACCGACCCACGAGATCATTCCGGGTACGACGGTCGTCAACATTCCGGGCTGCCCGCCCAATCCCTATAACTTCCTGTCCACGGTCCTCTACCTCCTGACCTTCAAGAAGCCGCCGCAACTTGACGGGGAAAACCGGCCGAAGTTCGCCTACGGACGCCTCATTCACGAGAATTGCGAACGACGGGCGCATTTCGACGCCGGGCGTTTTGCCATCGAATTCGGCGACCTCGGCCATCGCAAGGGCTACTGCCTCTATAAACTTGGCTGCAAGGGGCCCGAAACCTACGCCAATTGCCCGGCTATCGGTTTCGGCGATGTGGGAGAGGGGGCGTGGCCGGTGGGAACCGGTCATCCTTGTTTCGGATGCACGGAAAAGGAATCGGCGTTCAACAAGCCAATCCACTCCCTGGCCACGGTTAAAACGTTCACGCCGCCGACCGCGTTCCCGAAGATCGGTGCCGAGAAAGGCAAAGGCATGACGCCGGGTGCCGCCGCCGTTGCCGGCGCCGCCGCCGGTGTCGCCGTCGGTGCCGGTGCTGTGATGCTCAAGAACATGGGCGACAAGAAGAATCAGGACGCTTCAGACGAGCAACAGGGGTGACGCCATGAATAAAGTCGACCGGCGACAGTTCCTGCGCGGCGCCGTTGCGACCGGAATGGCCGGTGCCGCCGCGGCGCCAAAATCCGCCGAGGCCTTCACGCCGCGGGCACCGCTCCCGCTGCCGCCGAAGGCCGTCGGCATCCTTTACGACTCGACACTCTGCGTCGGCTGCAAGGCCTGCGTCGACGCCTGCAAGTCAGCCAACGACATGCCGAACGAGATACCGGCGCACCTGAAGCGTTGGAACGAGGAAACCTGGGATACGGCCGAAGACCTCTCGGGCGATACGTTGAACGTGATCAAGACCTATCTCGATGGCGATGCGACGGAGAAGGATCGCCAAAAGGATGGCTACGCTTTTATGAAGCGTCATTGCCTTCATTGTATCGACCCGTCCTGCGTTTCCGTCTGTCCGGTCAGCGCCATGCGGAAAGATCCGGAAACGGGCATCGTCAGCCACAACCCGGACGCCTGCATCGGCTGCCGGTATTGCGTCTACGGGTGCCCGTTCGGGGTGCCGCAGTACGAGCTCAACGACGCCTTCGGTCAGATCCAGAAGTGCCAGTTCTGCGTGCATCTGCAGGCCAAGGGCCAGATCCCTGCTTGCTGCGACGTCTGCCCGACCGGCGCTTCGCTTTACGGTACGGTCGATGATCTGCAGGAAGAGGCTGAAAAGCGCCTCGCCGGCAAACCTGGCGAGGCTTACGTCTATCCGCGCGGTGAACTCGGCAAGGGCCGGCCGCCGCATGAGAAACCTCTGCCCAGATACCAGCCGGCCATCTACGGGGTCGACGACGGCGGTGGCACCCAGGTGCGTTACCTGTCGGCGGTCTCTTTCCAAAGCCTGGGTTTGCCGAAGCTGCCGAAAACCGCATTCTCTGCCGTTTCCGAGGGCATCCAACACACGCTCTACAAGGGCATGATCGCGCCGATCGCGCTGTTGGCCGGGCTCGTGTTCTTCGCCCGGCGCAGTGCGGTCAAGCACGCGGGACAGGAAGGCGGAGACGATTCGGGAGAACGCTCATGAGCAATTCGCCCTTGAAACCGCTCGGCGGTCGCCTGGTCACACCGACGACCGTCGCGCTCACCATCCTCGTCATCATTGGCGGTTATTTCGTCGTCCAACGCTACATGCATGGCCTCGGTGCCGTGACCAACCTCAACCAAGGCTACCCCTGGGGGCTCTGGATCGCCGTCGATATCGTCATTGGTACGGCGTTCGGCTGCGGTGGATTCGCCATCGCCCTGCTGGTTTACATCTTCAACAAGAACGAATACCACCCGTTGATCCGGCCGGCGTTGTTGGGCGGATTGTTCGGCTACACGCTCGCCGGCGTCGCCGTCATGATCGATATCGGCCGTTACTGGCAGGTTTATAACATCCTATTGCCCTGGTATGCGCAGCCCAACTCGGTGATGTTCGAAGTGGCGCTTTGCGTTGCAGCCTATGTCGTCGTCCTATGGATCGAGTTCGCGCCGGCATTTCTCGAACGGTTCGGCCTCACCGATCTCAGGAAAAAACTACAGAACGTGATGTTCTTTATCGTCGGCCTCGGCGTCCTGCTGCCGACCATGCACCAGTCTTCGCTCGGTTCCATGCTCTTGGTCATGGGTTCTCAGTTGTCGCCGCTCTGGTACACGACTTGGTTGCCGCTTCTTTATCTGATGACGGCACTAGCCATGGGCTACGGCGTTGTCATGTTCGAAGCGACGGTGGTCAGCAACAGCTTCGGCCTGCCGTCGGAGCAGCCCTTGCTGAGCAAGCTGTCGGTCGTTGTCGGCTGGCTCTTGGCGGCCTTCCTGGTCTTCCGTTTCGTCGACCTGGCCGTCGGCGATACCATGGCGGATGCCTACAAGGGAGACCTCATAGCCTGGATGTTCTGGATCGAGAACCTGCTGTTCGCCGGTGCCGTGGCGGTCCTGTTGACACCGGCCGGTCGCGCCAGTCAGCGCGCGTGTTTTTTGGCTGCCGTAGCGATCCTCGTCGCCGGCTCGCTTTACCGGTTCGACTCCTACTTGGTCGCCTATACACCACCGCAGAACTACACATATTTCCCGTCGGTTCCCGAGTTGATGGTGACGATCGGCATCATATCGCTCGAGATCCTGCTTTACCTGGTCTTCATCAAGACGCTGCCCGTGCTGCATAGCGCGCACGGCAGGCAGTCCTCATAGGAGGTCGCCGTGACACGAATTACCATCGATCCCATCACCCGCATCGAAGGCCATCTGCGCGTCGATTGCGAAGTCAACGACGGCAAAGTCAGCAATGCCTGGTCTTCCGGCCAGATGTGGCGCGGCATCGAGATCATCCTCAAAGACCGCGACCCGCGCGACGCCTGGGTCTTCACCCAGCGCATCTGCGGCGTCTGCACCACGGTGCACGCCATTACCTCGGTGCGCGCGGTCGAGAACGCACTCGACATGGAGATCCCGCTCAACGCCCAGTACATCCGGAACATGATCATGGCGGCGCACGGCGTGCATGATCATATCGTGCATTTCTATCACCTAACGGCGCTCGATTGGGTCGACATCGTTTCGGCCCTCGAGGGCGACCCGGAAGGCGCGGCCAAGCTGGGCTCGACGCTTTCCGACTACAAGGGCAACAGCGTGCCGGCGATCAAGGCCGTCAAGGAAAAGCTGAAGACCTTCGTCGGATCCGGACAGCTCGGCGTCTACGCCAGCGGGTATTGGGGACATCCGGCGATGAAATTACCGCCCGACGTCAACCTGCTGGCCGCGACCCACTATGTGCAGGCCCTCGAGGTGCAGCGCGTCGCCAACAAGATCGTCACGGTCTTGGGTTCGAAGACGCCGCACATCCAGAACTTGGCTGTTGGTGGCGTCGCCAACCCGATCAATCCGGAGAGCCAGTCGACCCTGACGCTTGAACGGCTTTATGCCATCAAGGCCTGGATCGACGAACTCAAAGATTTCACCCACAACGCCATGATGTCGGATGTCGCCGCCGTCGGTGCGCTATACGCCGAGTGGACGCAATACGGCGCCGGCATCACCAACTACCTGTCGGTTCCCGACATGCCGCTCGATACCAAGGGCACGTCCTTCGAATTGCCGGGCGGCTTTATTCCGAACGGTGACGTCGCCAAGTTCCAGGCGATCACCAGCTATCAGGACGAATACTTCCGGGAGGGTGTCAAAGAAAGCGTCAAACACTCCTGGTACGATTACTCCGGCGGTACGGATTCGCTGCATCCCTGGGACGGCCAGACCAACCCCAACTACACGGATTTCCAAGACGAGGGCAAATACTCCTGGATCAAGGCGCCAACCTTCAACGATCAGCGCGCCCAGGTCGGGCCGCTGGCCAACGTTTTGGGCATGTATGTGGCCGGGCACGAGCCGACCAAGCGCAACCTGCACAAGCTTCTCGATCAGGCCGGTGCCGTTGCCGGCGCGGAGGTTCCGTTGGCGGCCGTCCATTCGACCATCGGGCGTATCGCGGCCCGCGCCGTTCGTTGCGCGGTTCTGCTCGAATCCCTCGAGAACCAGTGGCAATTGTTGATGGACAACATCGCAAAAGGCGACTTCGAGACCTTCAATCCGCCCGAGTTCCCCAAGGGCGAGCAGCGGGGGTTCGGCTATCACGAGGCGCCGCGCGGCGTGCTGTCGCACTGGGCGGTCATCAAGGACGGCAAGATCGACAACTACCAGGCCGTGGTGCCGAGCGCCTGGAACGCCGGCCCGCGGGATCACAACGACGCCATGGGCCCCTGCGAGGCATCCCTCATGGACAACCCCGTCGCCGATCCGGAACTGCCGCTTGAAGTGCTGCGTACGGTCCACTCGTTCGATCCATGCATTGCCTGCGCCATCCACATGGTCGACGAGAAGAAGCGTCCGATCGTCCAGGTCAAGGCGCTCTAGGGTCCGATCCGGAGTCATGAACACCCTCGTCCTCGGTCTCGGCAACGTGCTCATCAGCGATGAGGGCGTCGGGGTGCATGTCGTCGGGGCCCTGGAAGACGCTTACGACTTGCCGGGTGACGTCGAAACCCTCGACGGTGGCACCGCCGGCATGGACCTTCTGGATACCATCGCCGGGCGCGACCATCTGATTGTTGCCGATGCCATCCGTTCCGACAAACCGCCGGCCAGTATCGTCAAGTTGACCGGCGACGAAGTGCACGCTTTCTTCCAGTCCAAGATCTCGCCGCATCAACTGGGGCTTTGCGACCTTTTGGCGTCCCTGGCGCTTTCCGACGAGGCGCCGGAGCAGGTCACTATTGTCGGTATCGTTCCGTCCAGCCTCGATCTCGGTACCGAGTTGTCTCCAATCGTCGCCGAAGCACGTGATGCGGCGGTGGAGATGATTGTCGATATCCTCCGTGAGAACGGTCAAGCGCCGGTACCACGCCGAATGGTCGCGAACGGAACCGTCTAGTCCATGTGTATCGCGATCCCTGCTAAGGTCCTTTCCGTCGACGACTTTACCGCCGATGTCGAACGCTACGGCGAACGACTTACCGTATCGTTGGCCATGTTGGCCGAACCGATAGCGGTTGGCGATTACGTCGTCGTGCAGGCGCGCCAATACGCGGTCGAACGCATGGACGAGGCAACGGCCACGGAATCGCTCAAGCTGTTCGACGAGATCATGGCCGGATTGGACACGGATCGACGATCACTCGACCGATCGGACGCCGCGTAATCATGGACGGTCTATCCACCAAGCCCGGCATCGAAGGTGCAATGATGAAGCGGGTCGAGGCACTGGTGACTCGTTTTTGTGAGATCGGCAATACGCAAATGGCCGATTTGCCCATCTACAATGGCAGGCTGACCGTCGAGGCAGTGGGGTTCCGGCCGCTGGGTGACGACGCGTGGATCGGTGTTCTCATCACGCCCTGGTTCATGAACGCCATTGTCCTGCCGCGGGAGAAACAGGACTTGGATGACGCCGAGCTGGGCCGCGCCGCCGTCGTCGAACTACCGGCGGGGCAAACGAAATTCCGAACAGGTGGAGATGAAGAAATCGGCGCTTTCCGATCGCTGTCGCTCCATTCACCGATGAGTGCCTTCGCTTTTCAGGAAGCCGCCCATGTCGAAGCCGATAAAGCGCTCGTCGCCCTCTTGGCGCCGCCGGAGGACAAGACACCATCGCCGCCCGGCACAGAAGATGAACAGCGAAAGACCATCGGCCGACGACAGTTCCTTAGAGGCAGGCGCAGCGGATAAGCTCCGGTGTTTAGGCTGTCGGGCCGAATCTCCAGAATTATCCTGACTACCAAAGATAGCGTTTACCGGCGCCGACAAAAACCGTTTCCGGGAGCCGCCTTGACTGTCTCCGTGCCGCAAATCCCTTGGTCGCCGTCAGGAATTTGCGCTCTTTATTCGCCAGGGTCCCCTTGATTTTCTTGGATTGCGCCGTTCGGCCCTTAGATTTAGAATGATTGTTAACGGCACGGCGAAGTACGAACAACCGGAACGATAGAGTGCCTATCGTGGCGCAGCCGTGAATATCCGTTCAAATTACAAAGTCGGATATTCAACTTAAGCGCGATTTTCTCTATCGCGACTTTAATCATTTCAGCCGTCGCCCAACCAACGGTTTCCTTTTGGAACCGCGTATCACAGGACACACGATCATGGCGAACGAAACTCACAATCCATCGTCGGGATCCGACACCTCGCTGACAGGACACTTGCGCGACGATTTTTGGGATGAACTGAACGTTCAACGCCCATTGGGGGACGGTCAGGAGACTGCCGGAAACGGCGGAAATTCTCAGGGCCCTGCGTCGCTTCCCATGGACAAGAACCCTGTACTGGCTGAGCGGGTGAAGGCGAAAGCCGCCGAGTCGGCGGAAGCCCATGTCGACGAACTTGCCAAAGCCCTGCACGACAAGTTCGTACATATGCTTGAGAAAAGGATCGATGAAACGGGCGGCCAGCTGACGGCGAAAGACGTCAAGGAGATGGGTGACGAGTTCACGGCTCAACTCGAGAATATCAAGACCGTGTTCCTTGAGGCTGTCGAGTCCTATGTCGAAGCGCGAGACAAAGGTGCCGTCGATACGTCGCGGGGAAACAAGTTCTGCCGACTGATGGTGCGCAGCATCGAGGATCTTTTTTGTGAGGACAGGGCCCTCAAATACAAGCCGGACGGCCTATCACGGCGGATAATGCCTGGCATTGCTAATATGCTGTTGATGATGTTGGGCCAGGAGAAGATGGCGGCCTATGAAAAACGCGTCAGCGACATCGTGACCCGCCTCAATCGCGAATCGGACGGCGATCTCAGATGGGAGGATGTTTACAAGACGACGGAGGCAAAACGGCTTGCGTTACGTGCCGAAATCGAACTGGCACAGTATTTCCGCGACACGGAAAAACGCCTTCAGTGGTTGATCGCCATGATCAACAGCCAATTGATTCCCCTCGAAGACGGTCACAAGGGGGCCGGATGGGAACTCACGGCACCGGCCGCCGAGAAAATGTTGGCGGCCATATTCCGAGATCTCCGCCGGGCCCTTCAAAATGAAAAAGCTAGGCGTACGTTCACGGCAAAGATGGGAGAGAACGTCGTCGCCGTGCTCGACCAAGTAACCCAGCGGTTCCGCTGATCACGTCTCGTCAGAACAAATCAATGACGCCGATGACGGCCGCATAACGCGCTGTCTTTCCGACCGCAACCAGGATCAGGAACAACACCAGCGGCACTCTAAGAATGCCGGCGACCAGGGTCAGCGGATTCCCGACGACGGGGACCCAGGCAAACAACAGGGACCAGGAACCGTAACGGTTGAACCAGTTCGTGGCCCGCTCGAGGTCATCCTCCTTCACCGGAAACCAACGTCGATTGCGGAAATGAATGAAGAACCGGCCGAGGGCCCAATTGACGACGGCACCGAGCGTATTGCCGGTCGACGCCACGACCAATAGCCAAGCCTGATCGAAGCGATCAGATACCATCATTCCGCCGAGCACGGCCTCCGAAGAAAAGGGCAGGACGCTAGCAGCGAGAAAGGCGCTGAGAAATAGGGCGGCATAACCCTCGGGCATGGCTGGCGTGCTCGGTACCGTTCCGATCAGGAATTGCCCGGCGGGAGTTCCGGAAATCCGTTGCTGTTGTCCGGAAAGCCTTCGATCACTTCGCCACCGATCCCGTTCTCGCCGTCGCCGGGAAGCCCTTCGATGACCTCGCCCTCCGGCGGGCTGTCATCGGTCAAGTCGCTCGGTAGGTCTTCCAGTCTGACGTCCGGTGCGCCTTCGATCGGCTCGTCGTCAGGCGGCGGGAATCCGTCATCTTGTTCGCCATTCCCGAACAACTCGTCGGGCGCCATTCCCGAACAACTCGTCGGGCGCCACTTCCGGCCCCGTTGGGGTCTCATCGACGACCTGGCCGGAACCAGCATCTTCACCTTCGCCCGGCTGGTCTTGCGGCGTCGCTGCCGCGATTCGCTTGAGACGCATCAACTCGTGGGCCGAGACTTGCGGGAAGATCGTCGGCGAATTGGCGTAATAGAGCATGACGGCACCCCGCTGGGTATCCGGGAATCCACCACGCGTGTCGTCGAATTGGCGGACCTCGAGAATGGAAACAGCGTTCGTTTCCGGGTCGCGGTTTCGCCACGATACAGTCGGGTTATCCTGGCGCGGTTTCGCCAGAGGGGCGATCGAGCGCCGCCAGATCTCGGTCGGTTCGCCGTATCGTTTCTGGTAGAAGGTCACGACCCTGTCGAAATCGACTGAATTGAAGAGCGTGTGGAAACGGTTGGCTTCGCCTTGATCGAAGCGCACGATCGACATTGGGCCTGTGTAGAGAATGGTGGCGACGATAAACGATGGGCGCAAATCCTCGGGCCAGTCGACCGGAGCGATACAAAAAAACGTGGTAGCGCGGTTCTTTTTGACGCATTCGTTGTTGGGATCGAGGCCTTCGTCGCCCGGCGGGAAGGTGTTGACGAGGGCCACCGATTCACCCAGCGTCAGAGAAACGCCGCTGAGAGACGTGCGGGTCAAAACGTCCGGCCTTTGCGCAGGCGGCAGTGGCGGCGGCGATTTGGTTCGGTTCAGCGAGGTGATCGGCCAATAGGTTTTCGGCTGAACGGGGCTCGTCGAGGCGACCTTAACGTCTTCGTGATGGATGGCGTCGTGGGTGGTCGACAGCTTCTCGTCCTGCTCAAGGAGCAGATCCTCTCGTTGCAGATCGTGACGTTCCTTCGGCTGGAAGAGTTGGGTCAACCGTCCGAAGAAGGTCTTCTTCTTCGCCTCGGCTTTTTGTGCCGGTGAACGCAAGGGGTCGCTGTAGGGCGCTTTCGCCATCATCCGGCGTTTGTCGGCGGCCGGTCCCTGGACCGGCTGGAACGGGCCGGTATCGACGATCTCGACCTCGCCATCCGCGTCCTCCTGCGCAATGACAGGCGTCTCGGCGACCTGCACGACAACCGGGTCTTGGCCCTCTCCCATGTTCTTTTCGACCGTCGTCGTCCAAGGCGACGCCGTGGCTCCTATATTGGCTGGCGGACGGGGAGCGGTTTCGGATGGCTTCACCTGAGCAGTCCAGCCTTCGACCAGTTTTTCTTCTTCTTCGCTGAACAGTCCAGCCAAACGGTCGAGAAACGCCGGCGGCAATTTACCTGGTACCTGCGGTTTCGTTTCGTCCGGCTGGTCGAAGGCGTCGAGGTTCGCGATTTCCGGTTCTTCCTCGGGAAGCTCGGGCGCCGCACCGGTCGATGGCGCTGTCCGGTACTCGGGCACGTCCTTGGTTTCGACGGGGACTTCGGTTGGTTTGTCTTCGTCGGTAAAAAACCCGGCAACCCGATCAATCAACGACTTTTCTTCCGCCGGCTGAGCGCCGGTCCCGTCCGCGGCTTCTGCTTTGTCGACCTAGATCGGTATGCCATGGCTGTCCTCGCGGGATTTCTCCATACGCTGGATTTCTGCGAGGCGATCGTTGAAACGCCCGCTTGGTGTCCGTCTCGGCGTCATGCGCCGGGTGCGGTCGAGGACTCGCTCGGCGAGGACATCGCTACGCTTTTCCATTTCCGCTGCTGGCGGCGGCTCGAGCGGGGCGACGCCAGGCTCGCGGGTGATGCTGCGCCGGCGCATCAAGACCGCGTCCGGATCGACGGTGACATCCCGGGAGACCGCTTCGCGCAGGCGGCGCAGGCGGGCGCGCAACGCCTCCGAGGCCATCGGCCGCGGCAGCGATGCCTCGGGGACGTCGACGACCGCGGTTCGTGGACCTTCGTCGCCCGTCGGCGGGTCGTCCAGAAACTCGGTTCGCGGAAGTTGCGTACGGCCGCGTTCCTGTTCGGCGAGTTCACGCAACACGGATTCGGCGGCTTCGTCGCGCCGTCCGATGGCGGGCGGCAGGTCCTCCGGTTCAGGCAGGGCGACGACGGGCAGTCCGTTTTCATCCTCCGGTTCGTCACCGGATATCAGCCCCCGAAGCCGATCGAGTGTGCGCGACGTGGTTGACGTTTCCTTCTCCCCGTCGCCGAAGTCATCCCGGTCCGTATCTTCGAGAACGGTTTCTTCCAAGATCCCGTCTTCGAGTGACTCGTCCGGAAATCCCTCTCCTTGCGGCTCTTCGCCCTCCGGTTCCTCAATCGTCATCTCGATGCCGTCATCGGACGGTAGCGGACCATCCTCGGCGGCAGATGGAAGATCGCCGTTTTCCAACGTCTCCTCATCCAAAGCCGCCATTTCATCCGGGCCGTCCTCGCCATCGGCGGGCATGTCCGCTTCCGGGATCGCCACTTCCCTGTCCTCATCTTCCGGCTGCGGTCGTTCGGCCACCGCTTTTTCGAGAGACGGCGGCGGGACAGCTGGCGTACGTTTGGGCGGGCGAACTTCATCGGAAGGGGTTACCAGGTCGACCAGCGACTGGAAAAAATTACCGACGGCGCCCAGGTTTCTTTTTTCCGGCTCGCTGTCGAGCTCGGCGCCGTTCTCGGCTACTTCATCGGCGACGTCTTCCTCGGGTGGTTTCAACGCGCCGGTCCGCATGGGGTCGCGCCCGTCCGGTTTATCGACCCCCGGCGCCGTCGCCACCGCGACCTCTTCGGTGATCTCGGCGACCGGTTGGGTCGGCGGTGCCGGTTTACGCGGCGCCAGGCGGAAGCGCTCCGGTTTTTTTCTTTTGGCCAGTCGGATCGGTTTTGCCGGCGGGACGTCGATGGACTTTCGGACACTGGGTCGGACCGCGGCCTGCCCATCGGGCGAAACCGCTCTCGGCGGTGTTCTCGCAGCGGCTTTGCGTGGCGGCTTCGGTGCCGGTTTCAAGCGTAACGGTTTTGGTCTCGGTCGGCTTTCGCCGTCTTGCCTGTGCGACGTTCGGAGAGCAGGAAATGGGCGATGATGAAATGCCCCTTGTCGACGGCGATGTCGGCGGCTGTTTTTCCGGTCGGGTTCTTGGCCGTGATGTCGGCGCCGGCGGCCATGGCGGCCCGGACCTCGCCCATGTCGTTGACCTCGACGGCGCGGAACAGGCGTTGGGTTGCCTCCGAAAGCTGGGCGGAAACCGGTGTGGCCACGGCGAGTGTGCTAATGGCCAGGAGCACGGCAACACACAACACCCGCGGCAGGAACGTGCCCGGTCCACCGGATTTTCGGCGCAAACTATCCCCCGGAGACGACACCTTGTACCTTCGCCCGCCGTTAAGCCACCACATGTTCGATCTTACGACCTTTCGCTTGTTCGAGACAGTGTTCCGAAATCCCCCGTAAATCCAATCATTCCAGTTACTTTCACCCTAATCCGCCATTGTGACGATCCGAGGGCGGAGCGATACTGTCGACGGCCAGTCCTGCCGCGAAAACGATCTTCGGTCATGGGAGAAAAGAATATGAATTACAAGAGGTTAGGTAATAGCGGCCTGAAGGTGTCGCCGATCTGCCTGGGCACCATGATGTTCGGCGGACGGACAACGGAGGCAGGATCCGGCAAGATCATCGCTTCCGCACGAGAGGCCGGAATAAACTTCATCGATACGGCGGACGTTTACGTGAAAGGCGAATCGGAGCGAATCGTCGGCAAGTTCATTCGTCGCGACCGCGACCGCTGGGTGCTGGCGACCAAGGTGTTCGGCGCCATGGGACCGGGACCAAACGAACGGGGGCTAAGCCGCAAGTGGATCATGAAGGCGGTCGAAGACAGCCTAACCCGTTTGAAAACCGACTACCTCGACATCTACTACATGCACAAGGAAGACGACGGCACGCCCCTCGAGGAAAGCGTCGGTGCCATGGGCGACCTGATCGCGGCCTGCAAGATCCGATATTGGGGCGTCAGCAACTTCCTCGGCTGGCGCACGGCGCTCCTGGTGTCACTCGCCGATGAGTTGGGCGTACCCCGTCCGGTCGTCAGCCAACCCTACTACAACGCCGCCAACCGCATGCCGGAACAGGAGATCCTGCCCGCCTGCCGGCATTTCGGTCTCGGCGTCGTGCCCTACAGCCCGCTCGCCCGCGGCGTGCTCACGGGCAAGTACGGTGACAAGCTGAAGGCCGCCAAGGGAACCCGCGCCGGCGTCAACGACAAGCGTATGATGGAGACGGAATGGCGCCAGGAAAATCTGGTCATGGCGCAGACCATCAAGGCGCATGCCGAGAAGCGCGGCATGACGGCCGGCCAGTTCGCCTTAGGCTGGGTACTGAACAACGAGATCGTAACGTCGGTCCTCGCCGGTCCGCGCACCATGGGTCAGTGGAAGGAATACCTGGGCGCGCTGAGCCACGAGTTCACGGCCGATGACGAAGCCCTGGTCGACAGCCTCGTGCCGACCGGTCATCCGTCGACGCCGGGCTATTCGGATCCGCAGTATCCCTTTGCGGGGCGGCAGGCGCGAACGGGATAAAGAATACCGGATCATCGGCGGCGCCGTGTGGCGCCGCCGGTTGATGGTCAAGCCGCGAGTAGGGCGGCCGGTTCGTGGTAGTCGTAGTCGAGGTCGCGGGCGACGGCCTCGCAGGTGACTTTGCCCTGGTAGACGTTGAGGCCGTCGCGGAATAGAGGGTTTGCGGCCAGGGCATCACGGTAGCCCTTGTCGGCCAGCATCAGCGCATAGGGCAGGGTGACGTTGTTGAGCGCATGGGTCGATGTGCGTGGCACAGCGCCCGGCATGTTGGCGACGCAGTAGTGCACGACGCCGTCGACCACATAGGTGGGATCGGCATGGGTGGTCGCCTTCGACGTCTCGAAGCAGCCGCCTTGGTCGATGGCGACGTCGACAAGGACGGACCCTTCCTTCATTTCGGAGAGCATGGCCCGGGTCACCAGCTTCGGTGCCGCCGCGCCCTTGACCAAAACCGCACCGATGACCAAGTCAGCGCCGAGGACCTGCTGCTCGAGGGCGGCGCGGGTCGAGTAGACGGTCTTCAGGCCGGATCCGTATTGGCGCGAAAGGCGGTTGAGGACGTCGACGTCGCGGTCGAGCACGGCAACGTCGGCACCCATGCCCAGCGCCATGTGGATGGCGTTCTCTCCCACGACGCCGCCGCCGATGACGGCCACCTTTGCCGGTGTCACACCGGGGACGCCACCGAGCAGGATACCGGCGCCGCCGTGCGCCTTCTCGAGACTGTGGGCACCGGCTTGGATCGACAACCGCCCGGCCACCTGTGACATCGGCGCCAGCAAGGGCAAGCCGCCGTGATCGTCGCTCACCGTCTCGTAAGCGATACAAGTTGCGCCGCTGGACACCAGGTCGCGGGTCTGCTCGGGATCGGGAGCCAGGCGCAGGTAGGTGAACAGAACCTGATCCTCGCGCAGCATCTTCCGTTCCGCCGCCTGCGGTTCCTTGACCTTGACGATCATATCGGCCCGGGCGAACACCTCTTCCGCGGTATCGACGACCTCGGCACCGGCCGTTCGATAGGCGTCGTCCGCACTACCGATGCCGAGCCCGGCTTTGGTTTCGACGACGACCGCATGGCCGTGGGTCGTGAATTCCTGGACACTGGCCGGCGTCAGGCCGACCCGGTATTCGTGGTTTTTAACTTCCTTCGGTACGCCGATGAGCATGGCTCCCTCCCTCATGGCCGATTGAAATCCTGCCTCCAAGCTAACGGAAATCGGCCAGAATGTGCTTGCAAAGTTGATGGTGAATCGGGGAGAATATCGAATAATATTTCGATATAACTAAATATTATTGAATAAAATGCGAACGATTTCGCTAGATGACACAGATCGTAAGATTCTCCGTCGTCTGCAGGAGGACGGGCGGATGACCAATGCCGACCTGGCAGAGGCCATCCATCTGTCGCCGTCATCCTGTCTGCGCCGGGTGCGCCGGCTGGAGGACGATGGCGTCATCGCCGGCTACACGATGCTGGTCGACGGGACCGCGGTCGGCAAACCGTCCAGCGTGTTCGTCGAAATCTCGCTGAACAGCCAGTCGGAAGAAACGCTCAACGCCTTCGAAGTTGCCGTCGCCGAATGTGCCGACGTCATGGAGTGCTACTTGATGGCCGGCGATTCGGACTATTTCCTGCGCATCGAAGTGGCCGACATGGCCGACTACGAACGCATCCACAAGTCCCACCTGTCGCGCCTACCCGGCGTCGCCCGCATCCGCTCCAGCTTCACCCTGCGCACGGTCTGCAAGCGGACGGTCTATGAGTTGTAATTGGGCGCGCTGGAGCTCTATGCCTAAGACGCCGGCGGCGTCTCCAACCACCCGTCCAGATCAGTCAGCGCCCGCTGGCTCATCGCCTGTTTGCGGGCCCGGCCCTTGATGCGGCGGCCTTTCTCGTTGCGGACATCGATCGGCGGGAATAGGCCGAAGTTAACGTTCATGGGCTGGTAGGTCTCGGCCTCGGCGCCGCCGGTGATATGGCCGAGTAGGGCGCCGAGCGCCGTCGTCACCGGCGGCAAGGAAGGCGTTCCCCCGGTCCTTTCGGTCGCCGCGAAGCGCCCGGCCAGCATACCGACGGCAGCGCTCTCCACGTAGCCCTCGCAACCGGTGATCTGGCCGGCGAAACGGAGCCGGGGCTGGGCCTTGAGGCGCAGGCCGTCGTCGAGCAGCTTGGGGCCGTTGATGAAGGTGTTGCGGTGGAGCCCGCCGAGGCGCGCGAATTCCGCAACTTCGAGGCCGGGGATCGTGCGGAAGATGCGTTTCTGCTCACCGTAAGTGAGCTTGGTCTGGAAGCCGACCATGTTGTAAAGCGTGCCGAGCGCATTGTCCTGGCGCAGCTGAACCACGGCATGTGCTTTGGTCTCGGGGTAGTGCGGATTGGTCAGGCCGACCGGCTTCATGGGTCCGAAGGCGAGCGTCTCGGTGCCGCGTGAGGCCATCACTTCAATCGGCAGGCAGCCCTCGAAACAGGGTGTGTCCTTCTCCCAGTCCCTGAAGTCGACCTTGTCGCCATCGATCAGCGCCTCGATGAAGGCGTGATAGCCGTCCCGGTCCAGCGGGCAGTTGATGTAGTCCTTGCCGTCGCCCTTGTCGTAGCGCGACTGGAACCAGGCCTTCGAGAAATCGATGCTGTCCTTGTAGACGATCGGCGCGATGGCGTCGAAGAAGGCCAGGGATTGCTCGCCGGTCAGATTTGCGATCGCTTCGGCCAACGGTGGCGAGGTCAGCGGTCCCGTGGCAATGATGACCTGTTCCCAATCCTCGGGCGGCAAGCCGGCGATTTCCTCGCGAGCGACGGTGATCAATGGGTGCTCGTTGATAGCGCGGCTGACGGCACCGGAAAACCCATCGCGGTCGACGGCGAGCGCGGCGCCGGCCGGCACCCGGTTGGCGTCGGCCGCCTCCATGATCAGGGATCCGGTCCGGCGCATCTCTTCGTGAAGCAGGCCGACGGCGTTGAATTCGTGATCGTCGGAGCGGAAGGAATTGGAACAGACCAGTTCAGCGAGTCCATCGGTCTTGTGAGCATCGGTAGCGCGCACCGGGCGCATCTCGTGGAGCACGACGGGAACACCGGCTTGGGCCAGTTGCCAGGCCGCTTCGCTGCCGGCAAGACCGCCGCCGATGATGTGGACAGGACGCGGTTGGTTCATGCAAGATGGTCCAGGAATCAACTGTTTAGGTGACCGGTCCTCCGCAACATAGTGACGGTGGACACAGCCCGCAATGCCGTAGCGGCACTATCCTGGGGAGAATGAACGGGAATGATTTCCACAATGGTTTCGCGCCGCCCAAAAGGGATGGGCTGATGAGCCTCCGTGACACGCCCGACTTCGAGGACCAGTGGACGAAGATCTCGCAACAGGAGCTGGATGAGATCCTCGACCGCCACGAAGCCTTTGCCGACGGCCGGCAGGGCGGGGAACGGGCTAAGCTCGGCATGTACGACATGTCCTACCTGGACTTCACCGGGCGCCAGCTGTCGGGCATCGAAATGACCGGTGCGCTGCTTTGCCATTGCGACCTGTCGAATGCCGATCTCAGCGATGCCAATCTGTTCGGCGCTGATATGCGCTTCGCCTATGCGGTCGGTGCTTGCATGGACCGGGCCGACCTGCGCGGCGCTTGTCTGGCCGGCGCCGATCTTTCCAACATATCGATCGTCGAGGGCGACCTGCGCGACGGAGTCTTGTTGAAGTCAGCCGGCAAGGGCGGCGACCTGGTACCGGTGATCCACGACGACGCCACCGCCGGCATGGAGAAGGCGACCATCCGCGGTGCCGACATGAGCGGCGTCAAGGTTTCCGATTCGGTGATCGTGCAGACGGATCTCACCGATTGCATCCTCAAGAACGCCAAGTTCATCCGCGCCAACCTGAGCCTGTCGAACCTGACCGGCTGTGACCTTGAGGGGGCCGATTTCACGGAAGCGATCCTGTCGGGTGCCGTCTTCCGCGGTGCCGTCCTGACCAATGCCGTGCTCGACAATGCGGACCTCTCTGGCGCCGATCTGATTGGTGCCATCTTCGATAACGTCGACCTGACGAAGGCGCATATCGGTGATGCCAAGCTGCCGGCGCGTATAGAGGATCTCGACCGATCGCTCCAAGAGATCCTTATCAAGCACCGCCAATGGGTGATGAGCAACGGCAAGGAAGGAGAACGGGCCGTCTTCGCCGGTATGGACCTGACCGGTATCGACCTCAGTTCGGGCAACCTGTCAGCGGCCGATTTTTCCCATGCCATCCTCAAAGACGCCAACCTCGCCAAGGCCGAGTTCCTGATGGCCGACCTTTCCTGTACCGACCTGCGCGGCGCCAATATGGCCAGGACCGATCTCAGGGGCGCCAAGCTGGCCCGGGCGAACATGACCCATGCCAATCTTGTCGGCGCCGTTTTCACCGAGGTTAACGTTTCGGTCCGGGCCGGCGGTGGTGAATGGCGGGCCAACTTGGAGCGCGCCAAGATGTGCGGCGCCATGCTCAATGGCGCGATGATGCGGAACGCCGACCTGGAAGCGGTCGATTTCCGGGACGCTGATCTGCGCGACGTCGATTTCTCCGGTTCGCTGATCATGGATGCCGATTTCCGCGGGGCCGACGTACGCGGCGCCAATTTCAACAACACCGACACCCGCGGTTGCAAGGGCTTGGTTAAACCTACCTACTATTGACAGGCCTATTACTGACGGAACCGGTTTCTCATGATCATGCCGGCGGTGAGGTAGAGGACCACCGCCACGAGGACCACGACCGTGAACCCGAAGTGAATGGCGAGCACGACGGCCAACACGGCGCTGATCACCGAGAAGCACCCGTTGACGCCCCAGGCCCAGGCCACCAGCCGTGGCTTGGCTGCCGACAGGCGGGCCAGGCCCAAGGGGAACGGCAATCCCATCAGGAAAGCGAGGGGGGCGATCAAAGCGAGCGATAGGGGAACCTTGGCGAACACCGGCAACGATGCCAGCTCCCGGAACAGGGGAGGTAGTCCGACGATATAGACGGCGGCGAGAATGGCGATTGCGCCTGCCGCTAGGACGAGCGGATCGGCGGTCCGTGCCATTCGGCCGGCCATAGTCGCGCTGGCGGCGCTGCCAACGCCGGCGAAGATCAGGAAGGCGGCCAGTACGACGGCGACGGCGAAGATCGGATGGCCGAGAAACTGGGTGAAGCGCTGGATGAAGGCAATCTCGACGAACAGGAAGGCGAGACCGAGACAGGCGAAATAAACGACAACGGCAAGGCTGCTTCGGTCAACCGGCACCCGGTCGCCGCCGAAGGCGAGGGGAACCAGAATGAGGGCGGCACCGAACAGGACGGCCTGGGCGAGCGTCGCGGTCAGAATCGGATAGCCCAGTTCCAGCAAATGAAACCCGCCCTGCGCCGGCAGGGACAGGAACTCGAGCAACGATCGCCATTTGAAGAAATCGAAAAAGTAAGGCCGGTCGTCGGTGGCCGGGCGGATATCGAACTTGTAGCGGGCCGCGAAATCATCGCCTCGCAGCAAGGCGGTCGTACCGTCGTGGAAGTAGGGCTCAGGAAGTATATTGAAGCGGTTGGCGGCATCCCGGTCCATGCCCGGAACGTAGGCGACGTCGAAGGAGCGCTCATCGCAGAAGCGCCGGATGGCGGCGATCTCATCCGGGGTCAAAGCGCCGTTCTTGACCAGGAGTGTTGTCGTATTCCAACTGCGGACCAAGGCGATCCGGCGACCGGGGTCGGCGACACCGTTCTCGATCAGGGCGCGTTGGGCCGTTGCGACCAGTTTGAGGCTGTCACGCGGCGGTAGTTTCAGCCACCGGGTCACCGCCAGCAGGCCGCCTGGGCGCAGGTGATCGAGGTAGTCGCCAATGGCCTCGATCGTGTAGACGTGGTTTTCGGAAAGAGAATGGACGCCGGCGGAAGCGGCCGTCGCCGAATCGAGCAGGGGAAGCTGGATGAGGTCCCAACGCTCGGAACGGGCTGTGACGAAACTACGGGCCTCGGCCAGATGGAGCCGCACATCGGCCAGCGAATAAGGCCGCCCGGAGAAACCGCCATGGACGCCGTCGACGAGGACCGCGATTTGCGGATTGAGTTCGACGGCGTCAATGGACTGCGAGCGATGGTATATCGCCTGCAGCACGTCGGTACCGCCGCCGGCCCCGAGAACGAGAACCCGTGGCTTTTCCAACAGATGATAGGGCAGAGCGCTGGCCGTGAAATCGAGATGGGTCAAAGTGTCCGGATCGCCATCATAAGCGGTCATGGCGGTCATGCCGTCACCGTCGGTAAAGACGGCAAGCTGTTTCGGAATGTCCGACGGGGTGTTGAGGCTCAATCCGGGCGCGTGGCGGAAAGGCACAGCCGGGCTGTCGACGACGCTGAGAAACCCGAGCGGGCTCGACCGTGTACCGAGTACGGTCGCGTCCTTTACGGCGAGGGCTCGGCTCAATCCCTTGTAGGGGGAAAGCTCCAACGCCGTCCAAGAGGCCGGAAGCAAAGCGCCGACGGCAATGGCTGCGGCGGTGAGGACGTTGGTCCAAAGTCTGGTGCCGGCTGAAAACAGCGCAATGGCGCCGGCCGCGATGCCGGTGGCGGCGATGACGGTGAGCGCGGACGCCGGTTCGGAAACGTAAAGAAGACCGACGACGGCCAGGGCGCCGGTGCCTGATCCCAGGAGATTGGCTGAATAGACGGGACCGATACGTGTGCCGAAGACCATCAGTGTCAATCCGATGCAGTTTGCGCCGGCAAAAAAGGGAACGGCAAGCAGCAGGTACAAAACGGCGAGGTAAAGCAACTGCCAGGGCTGCCAAAAGACGGCGAGCGCGTTGAACGGCACCCGTTGGGCGAGCAGGAAGCCGCCCAGCGCCGCAGCGCCGAACCCCGCTGCGTTGATTGCGAATACCGCGTGGAATTTGTCGATCAGCCGATCGCGCCGCAGATAGAGGAAGGTGCCGCTGGCGCCGAAACCGAGGAGCGCGATACTAATCGCCATGTAAGCGAAGTGGTGCCATTGGACGATGGCGAACAGACGCATCAATAACACTTCGTAAGAGAGCACCGCCGCCGAGATTACGAATACGGAGATATAGATGCCGGTCATCGAATGTGGGCCCATTCGCCGGTCAGTCGGCGCGGACAAGCGGCACGAACGACACCGGTAGAACCTGGCGGGTCGTTACCCGGCCGTCGGTTCCCATGTCGACGATGGTCAGATGCTGGACGGTGAATTGCGGACCGACGGGGATGACCATGCGTCCGCCCGGCTTCAATTGTTGGACCAGGGGCGACGGGATGTGGCTGGCTGCCGCGGTGACGACGATGGAATCGAAGGGGCCGCATTCGGGCCAGCCGTGATAGCCGTCGGCGGTGCGCGCCTCGATGTTCCCGTACCCGATCTCGCTGTGCCGGACCGCGGCCCGCTCTGCCAGTTCGGGGATGATCTCGATGGTGCAGACGCGTTTGACCAGGGGTGAAAGCACTGCCGCCTGATATCCCGACCCGGTGCCGATCTCGAGGACGGTATGCTCGGTCTCGGTCCTCAGCAGGTGGGTCATCATGGCGACGATAAAGGGCTGTGAAATGGTCTGGCCGTATCCGATGGGCAGGGGCCGGTCGGAGTAGGCGCGGCCCAGGTCATCGCCCGTCAATCGCTGCCACCAGGGCATCTCTACCTCGCCGGCTTTCGGCAGAAAGGCGTGCCTTGGCACCATCCGCATGACTTGCAAGACGCGCGGATCGAGGGTGCCGTCTTCCAGCGCCTCGCCCGAAAAACGGGCGTGGGCGACGATGGCCTCGATCATCTTGGCACGAGGTTCGGTGTAGGGGTCGTCACCAGTCGCCTGGCCGACAAGTGACAGGCTCAGCATGATGACAATGAACGGAAAAAGGCTGAATGGGTGGCGAAACATCGGGGAGTTTTTCATGACCCGACCCTCCGGCTTTGGACGTTACCCTAGGATACCATAGGGTGGAGCAGGGCAGGGGCGTTGTTTCGCGATGGCAGCTATTTGGAGATGCTCGCGGACTGCCCGCTCGACTTCTCGGACTCGGCCAAGGCCCTCCGCAGGTCCTGCAAATGGCTATGGACCTGCCGCCGTTCCTCGGTATTCACGGCGATGATCTCGCGGAGCTCACGGCGTTTCCGTTCGCTCTCCGGGTCCCGACCGCCCAGGCGCTCCAGCTGATCGTTAATCCGCCGCCCGGTGTGCTCGAGTTCCGCTTCGGCCGCCATGAGTTCCCGCTCCTGGGTTTCGGCCCGTTCGATGGCGGCACGGAGCCTCGCGATTTCGTCTTCGTCCCGGTTCATTCGGCGGCCCGCTTGACCGGTTCCGGGGCGGCCTCCTGGCCCGACGGCCGGCGCACCATGACGGCGAGGAGCGGTGGGATGATGGCCAGCGTCAGGACGGCCGAGAGGGTGAGCCCGCCGATGACGACGGAACCAAGGCCGCGGTAGAGCTCGGAACCGGCGCCGGGGAAGACGATCAGCGGCAGCAGTCCGAAGACGCTGGTCAGGGTCGACATAAAAATCGGCCGCATGCGGTTGCGGGTCGCTTCCATAATGGCATCGGCCGGCGCCATATGGTCTTGGCGCAGGTGCTGCAGAGTCTGGTCGACGAGCAGGATCGCGTTGTTGACGACGATGCCGATGAGGATGACGAACCCGAGCATGGTCAGCATGTCGAGGGGCTGTTCGACGTAAGTGTTGAGGAGCGCCAGGCCGCCGATACCGCCGGCCGTTGCCAGCGGCACCGAGAACATGATGATCAGCGGGTAGAGCAGGCTCTCGAAGAGCACCGCCATCAATAGATAGACGATGATAATGGCGACCAAGAGGTTGAGCTTGAGCGCGTTCCAGGTCTTGGTCAGGTCGTCCGCCGCACCCGAGAGGCGCATCTTGATGCCTTCCGGGAAACCTTCCGCGTCGATGGTGCCGATAACCTCCTTGCGGATGATGTCGATGGCCTCCTCGAGCGGCAGTTTCTTGGCCGGACGGATTTGCAAGGTCACCGTGCGGGCCCGTTCCAGATGCCGGATCTCCGGCGGTCCCGTGGTCACCTCGATGGCGGCCAGCGAACTGGCCGGAACAATGGTACCCTCGCCGGTGACGATGGGCAGGTTGTCGATGCCCTGGGTGCGGTCGACGGCCCGCTCCGGGCCCTTCAAAGTAAGGTCCATGCGTTTCGAGCCGACGTTGATCTCGACCACCCGCATGCCGTCGTTGAAGACGTCTATGGTCTGACCGAAGTCGCGGGCCGTCATGTTGGCTGCGGCCAGGCGCTGCAAATCGGGGATAACGCGGACTTCCGGCGCGGCGATCTCCAGGCCGGGTCGCGGCCGGACCTGCGTGCCTTCGCGGCGCGGCAGGGCCTTTCTCGTCAGGCGGTCGGCACGCCGCGCCACGTCGAGGATTTCCTCCAGATCCTCGCCGGAGATGTCGAGGTTGATGACCCGCGCCCCGCCGATATGGCGGCCGAAGATCGACGATTGGGAGACGATGCCGCGCATCCCCGGTTCCTTGAAGATGGCCTGTTTCACGATGGGAACCAGTTCACCGGCCCGGGTGATCTCGTCGCTGCTGGCGCCGATCAAGGTGAAATTACGAAAAGCCAGGAAGAAGAAATCGGCGATCTTCGGTGGTTCGTCGGATTTCGCCGGCTCGGGATTTTCCCGGGTCCAAAGCGGTTTCAGCGTTGCCTCGATGCGCTCCGCCACCCCGTATGTGGTGTCCAGGTTGAAGCCGGGCGGCGGCTGGATGCGGCCGAGGACGAAATTGCGGTTGCCATCCGGCAGGTAGTCGAGTTTCGGCAATAGGGAAAAGGTGGATACGGCCGTTGTGCCGCAGACCAGGAGGACGACAGCGAGCGCCAGGGCGCGGCGATGAATGATGAAATCGATCAGACGGAGGGCGCCACGGGCGAAAGCGCCGGCCACAGGATCAATGAGCGGTAAGTGCAGACGTCCGCTTTCCTCGATCGATCGGCTGTTCTTGAACAGGCGAGTCGCCAGGGACGGGATGACGGTGACGGCTACGATCAGCGACAGCAGGACGGACACGGATATGGCCACCGCGATGTCACGGAACAGCTGTCCGGCTTTCAGTTCGAGGACCAGTAGCGGCACGAAAACGGCGACTGTTGTCAGCACCGAGGCGAGGACGGCGCCCCACACCTGCCGGGCTCCGGCGAGCGCCGCCACGCCGGCCGGTTTCCCCATCTCCCGGTGCCGGTAGACATTTTCCAGCACGACGATGGCGGCGTCGACAACCATGCCGACGGCGAAGGCAATGCCGGCCAGCGAGATGACGTTGAGGGAGCGGCCAAGCAGTGCCATGGCAACGAAGGCACCGATGACGGAGACCGGAATGGCGATCGAGACGATCAGGGTCGCGCGGGCCGAGCGCAGGAACAGGAGAAGGATGATAGCAGCCAGCGTACCGCCCACATAGATGTTCTGTTTGACGAGGCGTATGGCCGAATCGATGTAGATGGTCTCGTCGTAGAACTGTTCGATCTTCAGGCGTTCGCGGGGCAACACCTCCGTATTGAGTTCGGCGACGGCAGCGCGCAGGCCCCGCATCGTCTCCATGACATTGGCGCCGGCTTCGCGAATCGCGTTGAGGCGGATCATCGGCTCGCCGTTGAAGCGCCGCCGGCTCGATGGTTCTTCGTAACCGAAGTCGACCTCACCGACATCGGCGACAGTAACGTTGATGAGGCGCTGCGTCGTGGAGTCAAAGTAGGTGCTCAAGACGACCTTCTTGACCACGTCGACGCTCGCCGTTTCCGAGTCCGTTCGCACGATATAGCGCCGCTTGCCTTCGTCGACGGCACCGGCCGAGATCGACGCATTGGCGCCCCTCAGTGCCTGCAGGATCTTCGGTACGGTCAGCTCGTATCGGGCCATGGCGGCGGGGTCGATGACCACCTGCATCTCGCGGCTGGAACCGCCCGAAGCCGTAATCTGGGAGATGCCCGCCACCCGTTCGAGGCGGTCGACGATGACGTCGTCGACGAAGTCGCCGTAGGTCTCGATCGCCGTCTCGTTGCCGTCGAGCCGGGTTACGGCAAAACGCGCGATGGGCACATCGTCCGATGTCGAGGTGCGGATATTGGGTTCGCTGGCTTCGTCGGGCAGGTCGGACACGCCGTTCAGACGGTTCGAGACCAGCATAAAGGCCCGGTCCATGTTCTGGTTGACCTTGAATTCGAGCACGATGCGCGAACGGCCCAGTTGCGATTGGCTGGCGATCAACTCCAGGCCTTCGATGCCGGTCAGTTCCTGCTCGACCCTGTTGGTGATTTCGCGCTCGACCTCGGCCGGCGCCACGCCCCGCCACCAAGTGTAGATGACCAGGACCGGCCTGCGGACGTCAGGCGTAAGCTGGATCGGGATCGCCTGAATGGCGACGAGACCGAGTACGACGATCATCAGTACCGCCGCGACGACGGCCATCGGTCGCTTGATGGCGAGAGAAATAAGGTCCATTGCGCCTTCGCATCCGGCCAATGGGCAATCCGCAACCCGCCGGATTTACCCGGCCATTGTGCCTGAAAACTTCGGATTACCGCAAGGTGGCGAAGGGGGGCTAGAGTTACCGATTCGGGTGTCGGGGTCAGGCGGCGGCGATCGCGCGCCTGATGGTCGCGGGGCCGGTGTTGTTGGCCTCGGCAGCGGTTATGATCTTGCGGAGCCGAATCGAGGCCGAGCGCAATCCGCCGTTTCTTTTCTGCACCCGGTCCAAGGCGCGCCGATAGTCGTCGACGGATTCCGAGAGCTCCTCGATGGCCTTCTTCAGTCTGCGGCTCGTCTTTCTGTATTCGTCGACCGCCTCGGCCTGACCGGCGAGGGCATCGGACATCTTGGCGACGCTGCTTTTCAGGTGTTGGTCGGCGCGCCGGCGCCGTTCTTCGGGGGTCAGGGAATCCTCAAGGCGAATCAAGGTCATTATTGGCTCCGTTGGCGTATCGATCTTGACGTCCCGTTGCCGGGGCCAACGACAGCGAATCAGTCCAGCGTCCGTTGGCGAGGCGAATGTACGCGTGGTCCGTCAACGTCCTATGAACACCGTATTAACGGTCATAGAACCGCAATCAAGATGGGTCACAGGTTGTCAGGGTCTTGTCACGAAGACACCTCCAAGACTATTGCCGGAGTCGTTGACTGGTGTGAGAGGCTGTGAGACCCTGTTAAGGTATCGGGGCTTCAGGGGTCCCGCTCACGTCTGGCATGGGCTCCCGCGAAGCTCCGAAATTGAGGAGAGTACCATGCGAACAGCGATTGTTTCCGTAATCGTCTCCGTCATAACGGCAACCTTGCTTTTCGCCGGAAATGCCCTGGCCGCGCCCCAAATTCTGGGGGTGACGGCGCAATCGGAACCGGTTGACCTGCAATGCCGAGACGGGGTCTGCACGGCCGAACTGGCGTCCTTCTGTCTACAGAAACGCCGCGACGATCCTGAACCCGGCACCGCGTACACCATTCATGGTGACGGGCCAATTGATCTGCATGTAAAGACGACGGACGGGCGCCGTTTGGTTCTGCCTGCGAAGGGCCGTGTCAAATTGACGGCGCGCCGCAGCTTCACCGCGGTGTCGCTGACCGTCGCAGAGACCGATTTGAGGGCTCTTGGTGGCGAAACGGTATCGGTCCGAGTTGGCGAAGGTGTTTCGCTTGTGCCCGTGCCGGTGGTCGGCGACCAGGATCCGATCACCAAAGAGGAATTGGCGTACGTAACGTCTACGCTTCGCGCCAAGGCCGATGCGTGGCTCGGCGGCAACCAGTCGAAACCGGTGGCGGTTGAAATCGTCAACCGTCTGATCAATGCAACCCCGCTGCCCGGCGAGCGGATGGCCCACAGTGATCGCCGCGAACTCTGGAAGACGGTGGTCGGTGACGACGGGAAATCGGTCGATGCAGCCGGTCGGCAGCGGGCCGCCGACATGTATGAAGCCTGTCTGTTCCGGGTCGAGGTCGGCCGCTATCCAAACTTGCGCAGTTGCCTCGAGGTCAAGCAGGACTCCCTTCTGCTCGACATGAACACGCGCTATTGGAAGTCGAACGCCTTCGGAAGCTGAGTGCGCTCAACCGCCTTTCGGTTGGCGTTGGCGAATTTCCTCGGGCCATCGGCTCTTGATGAACGATAGCACAGCCCAGATGTCGGCATCGGAGAGAAGTTCCTTGAATCCCGGCATGGCGCTTTTGACGCCTTCGGGCATCAGGGCTTGGCCGCCCAGTTTGGTGTAGTCGAACAACAACTTGTCGTCATGATGCCAGGTATGTCCGCTGGCGTCATGCGGCGGTGCGGGCAGGGTGCCGTCGGGTTTGCGGACCCGCCAGTTGGGTTGCCCCTCCAGCTTGGGGCCGTGGCAGGCGGCACAATGGAGCGAATAGACCTCGTGGCCACGCGTCACCAGTTTAGCATTCATCGGATCCGCGCCGTGGACCCCCAACCGCGCCCGGACCAGGTCCTTGATCGACGCGCCGATACCGGCGAAGACGGAGCTGTCGCCGGCAACCGTCGGATCGATGGCCTTGCGAATAGCGTTGCCGGCGCCGATCGCCATTAGGCAGATAACGACAAAAGCAATGATGAATAATGGGCGTCTTTGCACGGTATCACTCCGGTACGAAAACGGAGTTTAAGGCTACCAGCGCCGGTCAGGTCAATGCCCGAATTCGCCGGGCATGGCCGATGGGATTACTTGCTTTTCTTAACTCGGAGCTTGCCGATCGCGAAAAAGATCAGCCAAATGGGGACGACGACGACGGCGCCCAGAAGCACGTACTTGACGCCCCACTCGATTACGTCGGCGACGACACCGAAGATGGCCTGCACCGTCTCGCCGAAATCGGCCATCAGTTCTTTCGGATCGATGTCGAAAAAAGCCAGCAGGATGCCGACGATAAAGGAGCCGATGACGATCTTGATGATCGTGTCGCGCACGTTCTTCGGCATGGGGGTCTCCGTTAAGTCTCCAAGCGATAACCAGGCGCGACCCTACACGATGGCGGCGGCCGAGGAAAAGGCGCTCGTTGGCGGCATTACCTTCATTTTGGCCACAGCACCATTTGTGTGCAGCGGAACAGCGCGATGCTGCGCCCGGTTTCGGCGCTCTTTACGGTCGCGTCCCAAACCTGGGTCGTGCGCCCGGCATGTTGTGCAACGGCCTCGCATAGCACTTCACCTTCCGTTGCGGTGCCCAGGAAATTGCTTTTCAACTCGATGGTCGTGAAGGTCTCGGCCCCTTCCGGAAGGTGGGCAAGGGTGGCGAAACCGCAGGCCGAGTCGGCCAGGGCGACGACCGAGGCCGCGTGCAGGAAATCGTTTGGCGCCAGGTGATCGGCGCGGATCGTCATCCGGGCCAGGAGCCGGCCCGCCGAGACCTCAGTGATCTCGACCCCCATGAGGCCGATGAGCGACCCCTCGGCCAGGTCATTGAAGACTTCCGGCGTGTGCGGTTTGGCGGTGTTGATCCTGGCGTTCATCGCGTTTCCTGACGAGGCTAGCGGCACCGATCGTCAGTCAAGGTGCGAGTAATGTCAATTTGGTGGAAACGTTTCCACAGGCGTCGGGCTCGATGCTAAACTCGGGAAATGGTGCAGAACGTATCCCTTCCCGGCGAAATCGTCACCACCTCGGGCGCAAAGGCATCTTCTGCGAAACCGCGCGCCGATGCGGCAGACGGGAATGACCGCACCATCCGCGACACACTCGAAATCAGCAAAGAGGGGCAGAAGATCATCAATCTGGCCCGGGCCGCTGAATTGGCGAACGGGCTCCCCGATGCGACGACCGACCGCGCCGCTTTCGATGCGGCTCTCGAGTCGGCCCTCAAAGACGTCGAACGCATCGGCTTGTTGTTCGGGTCGGTGCTCACCCAACTGAGCGGCGAGACGGCGTTCCATCCGAACGGCAATGACGCCGCCGTGGAAGCGATCGAAAATCCGGATCAACCGTCCTACGACAAACAGTTGGCGGCGGCGCTGGAAAGAAACCTCGCTGAAGTGCGCCGGCTGTCGGATCAGGTGGATGCGGTGCTGGCGCGCCTTCGTGGTGATGGCGACAGCTGACGAGACACCTAGCGCGCGCGGTCCCATCAAATAATGGCGAAACCGTGCAGAACCTGCCCCAGGAAGATCAGCAAAAAACCCAGGGCCGCCGCGAACAAGGCGCGCAGAAAACGCCTGCGCTTGAGGTCTCGGAGGCCGCTCGTCTTCATCAGTTCATAGGCGATTTCGCGCCGCCAATCGCATCCCTCGGCGGCCTCCAGGTAGGCGTCGACATCACCGATACGGTCCGGTTCCACGTAAAGCAGATGGCGCAACGAGCTGGCCGCCCCGGCGAGTTTCGGCGCCACCTTGCGGGACGGATAGAGAGCCATGCCGAAGAAGATGATCGGCAGCATGACGAAGCCCCAGGCGAACAGTACCATCCACGGCTCGAAACCGACCGGGTCCGGATTGCGCTCGCCGATCCCGCCAACGATACCTAACGCGAAAATATACCCGATGCCGACAATCTGCGCCTTGGTGTCGTAGGCCCGAACGTTGTCCTGAGCTTCCTTCAATGCGGCGAGCAGGTGAGGAGTATCGGACGTGGGCAATGTCATCGTCGTTTCTCCGAAACCCGTGTCACGATCACGCCGACTTCTTGCCCTCGGCGAGGCCCAGATAGGATGCCAAGTACTGCCCGGTGAAGCTTTCCGCCACCCCGGCCACCGTCTCCGGCGTGCCTTCGGCGACGACGCGACCGCCCTTGATGCCGCCTTCGGGCCCAAGGTCGATGATCCAGTCGGCGGTCTTGATGACTTCCAGGTTGTGCTCAATAACGACCACCGTGTTGCCCGTTTCGACGAGCGCCTGCAGCACCTCGAGGAGCTTGCGCACGTCTTCGAAATGCAGTCCCGTGGTCGGCTCGTCGAGGATATAAAGCGTCTTGCCGGTAGCGCGGCGGGATAATTCCTTGGCCAGTTTGACCCGCTGCGCCTCGCCGCCGGACAGCGTCGTCGCCTGCTGGCCTAGGTGAATATAGCCGAGGCCGACCCGTTTCAGGGTTTCCAATTTGTCGCGGATCGACGGCACAGCCTTGAAGAAATCAGCCCCTTCCTCAACGGTCATGTCCAATACATCGGCGATGGACTTGTCGCGGAAACGGATCTCCAGGGTTTCGCGGTTGTAGCGTTGGCCTTTGCAGACGTCGCATTGCACATAGACGTCCGGCAGGAAGTGCATCTCGATCTTGATGACACCGTCGCCCTGGCAGGCCTCGCAACGTCCACCCTTGACGTTGAAGGAAAAACGACCCGGCTTGTAGCCGCGCGTCTTCGCTTCCGGCAGGCCGGAGAACCAATCGCGGATCGGTGTGAAGGCACCGGTGTAGGTGGCTGGGTTGGAGCGCGGCGTGCGGCCGATGGGCGATTGGTCGATGTCGACCACCTTGTCGATGCGCTCGAGGCCTTCGATCTTGTCGTGATCGCCCGGATGCAGACGCGCCCCGTGCAGGCGCCGCGCCAGTGCCTTGTAGAGGGTCTCGACGATCAGGCTCGACTTACCGCCGCCGGAAACACCGGTGATGCAGGTGAAGGTGCCGAGCGGGAACTGCACGTCGATGTTGAGAAGGTTGTTGGCGCGGGCACCGCGGACGGTCAGGTGGTGGCCCTTCTTGTGAGGACGACGCGCCTTCGGCACCTCGATCTGGCGGAAGCCGGACAAATACTGGCCGGTCAGGCTCTCCGGCGACGCCATGACGTCCGCGGGCGTTCCGTGAGCAACGACGCGCCCTCCATGAATGCCTGCGCCGGGGCCGATGTCGACCAGATGGTCGGCGGTACGGATGGCGTCCTCGTCGTGCTCGACGACGACCACCGTATTGCCAAGATCGCGGAGCCTTTTGAGTGTACCCAGCAGGCGTTCGTTGTCGCGCTGGTGAAGCCCGATGGATGGTTCGTCGAGCACATAGAGGACGCCGGTCAAACCGGAGCCGATCTGCGAGGCGAGGCGGATCCGCTGGCTTTCGCCGCCGGACAGGGTCCCGGACGAGCGGCTGAGGGTCAGGTACTCGAGGCCGACGTTCCTGAGAAAACCGAGACGCTCGTTGATCTCACGCAGGATACGCCGGGCAATCTCGCTTTGTTTCTCGGAAAACCCGTCGTCGAGGCCGGCGAACCAATCATGGGCCGCGTCGATGGACATCTCGGTGACTTCCGAAATATGCAGGCCGGCGATTTTGACGGCGAGCGCCTCGTCCTTCAGTCGATGGCCAGCGCATTTGGAGCATTCCGTGACAGTCTGATAACGCGACAATTCGTCTCGCACCCAGCTTGAATCCGTCTCCCGCCAACGCCGTTCCATGTTGGGGATGACACCCTCGAAGGGTTTGGTGATGTCATAGGCCCGATTGCCGTCATGATAGCGCATCGTGACGGCTTCGCGGCCGGACCCGAACAGCACCATCTCGCGGACCTTTTTCGGCAACTTGTCCCAGCGCGCAGTCAGGTCGAAGTCAAAATGCCGGGCCAGGCTCTCCAGGGTCTGGCCATAGTATTTTGACGTCGAGTTGGCCCAGGGCGAGATGGCACCCTGGCGAAGCGAAAGGCTCTCGTCGGGAACGACGAGTTCTGGATCGAAATACATTTCGGTGCCGAGGCCGTCGCAGGCGGAGCAGGCGCCGAACGGGTTGTTGAAGGAGAACAGCCGGGGCTCGATTTCGTCGATTGTGAAGCCGGACACCGGGCAGGCGAATTTGGCCGAGAATACGGTGCGGCCCTGCGGTACGTGGTCCTTGATGCCGCTCTTCTTTTTCGGCTTGCTTCCGACAGGCGCGTCCGCGTCGTCCACGTAGGCGATGCCGTCGGCCAAACCCAGGGCCGTCTCGAAACTGTCGGCCAAGCGTTGCTCGATGCCTTCACGGACCACGATGCGATCGACGACGACCTCGATGTCGTGTTTGAATTTCTTGTCGAGCGCTGGCACATCCTCGATCTCATAAAGCTCACCGTCAATGCGCACCCGCTGGAAGCCCCGTTTTGCCAAGTCCTGCAGCTCCTTTTTGTATTCGCCCTTGCGTCCGCGAACGATCGGAGCCAGCAGGTAGGCGCGCGTCCCTTCGTCCATGGCCATCACCCGGTCGACCATCTGGCTGACCGTCTGGCTTTCGATCGGCAAACCAGTCGCCGGGGAATGGGGGACTCCGACCCGGGCGAACAGGAGCCGCATGTAATCGTATATCTCGGTTACCGTGCCGACGGTCGAGCGCGGATTTCGCGATGTCGTCTTCTGTTCGATTGAGATGGCCGGCGACAGGCCCTCGATGGCGTCGACATCCGGTTTCTGCATCAATTCCAGGAACTGGCGCGCGTAGGCCGAGAGACTTTCCACGTAGCGACGCTGGCCTTCGGCGTAAATGGTGTCAAACGCGAGCGACGATTTACCCGAGCCGCTCAGCCCCGTGATCACGGTCAAACTGCGTCTCGGAATCTCGACGTCGATGTTCTGCAGATTGTGCTCACGGGCACCGCGAACGTTGATGTTTTCGATGGCCAAGCGACTCGCTCCGAGGAGATCCTAGAACCGTTCAGAGATATAGGGCTTCGCCTCTCCGGTAAAGAAAAACGGGCACGAAGACGGGAGAAAACCACGCGTTTCGAAATAACCAAGGAGATTAGTCGAGATTATCCTGAATTTATGGTATACTCCGGCCAGTTTGAGGCGCCTCTCAATCCACGCAGCCGCGCGGCGACACGGAGAAAGGAGGCGACGATGACAGAAGACGATAAAAAGACCTATCTTTGGACGGCGGGTTTGGCAGGGCTCATAGTCCTTCTCGCCATCGGAGCATTTGCCCTGGGGTTGATCCCGACGGGCACTGCTTGATAGGCGCATCGTCATAAGAATACTGGCGCCGCCTGGGCCTACCAGGGCGGCGCCTTTTCTCTGGCGGCGGGGGGGCAATGCCTACCGTATCGTTAGGCAGGCGCACTTCGCCAGTTGCGAGACCTTCTGCGAGACGCTGCCCATCAGCAGGCCTTTCAGCGGACCGAATCCGCGCGTGCCGATGACGACAAGATCGGATTCGATACGGTCCGCCATCTTTAGGATCTGATTGGCCGTGTCGCCTTCGGCGATGATCTCGTTTGGTTTTTCGACGCCGTGATCGTGAGCGACCTGCTTGGCATGGTCGACGATGCGCCCGGCCAGAGCTTCCATGACCTCGTGGCTGATCCGGGCATCCTCGCCTGCGGCGGCGAACGCGACGAGGCCGCCAGGGATGTTCTTGGAGTCGGGTTTGGCGACCTTGGGTTCATGGACCAGATGTTCGACTTCTGCCATGCGGCGGAAGGCCGACGGCGGTTCTCCATGCAGGACGACGTGTCCGACGGTCAGGTTGGCGCCGTATTTGACGGCGATGTCGGCGGCAGTGCGGACGGCTTGTGTGCCGTGTTCCGATCCATCGGTAACGACGAGTATTTTGGTGAACATCAGGCCTTCCTCCCCGGCTGGTTCAAATTCCTTATACAACCATACCGCGCCGACGCCGCCTCCGGCAATGATGGAGGTCAGCACCGAAAACCGTCACGATCGTTTTGACAAGGGTTCGCGCCTGTGAGATCAGAGGCGCTTGTCACACCGATCACCAATAAAGGGAAGGAGGGGGCCGATGAGTGAAGACCTGGACAGGGAGTTCGACCGGGCCGATCTTATCCTGTCTGACGCTTTGCAGCGTTTTCAGTCGGAGGGCGTCAGCCAATATGTCTACGCCATGGCACTGCTTGAAATCGGTGTCGTGGCGCTCGCCAGGTTGGATGAGAGCGAGGGCGAGATCATCGATACTGTGCGCCGTTTGTACGCCAAATCGACGGGGCAAGGGGCGCTACCGGAAGCATAGACGCCGTTTCGGAGCGACACGAAAAAGTTGTACTGGCGTGGGGGCGGGTGCCCGTGTAGAGTCGGCAGCACTTTATCGGAAAAGGTGCTTCATGGCAGGTTCAGTCAACAAAGTCATTCTCGTCGGAAACCTCGGTCGCGATCCCGAGGTGCGCTATTCGCAGTCGGGCGGCAAGATCGTCAACATGTCGGTCGCGACATCGGAGCAGTGGAAGGATCGCCAGACCGGCGAGCGCCGCGAAAAGACCGAATGGCATCGCGTCGTCATATTCGACGAACGCCTGGCCGACATCGCCGAACAGTACATCAAGAAAGGCTCCAAGGTTTACCTGGAAGGCACCCTGCAAACCCGCAAGTGGACCGGCAACGACGGCCAGGAACGCTACACGACCGAGGTCGTGCTGCCGCGCTTCAACGGCGTACTGACCATGCTTGACAGCCGCGGCGGCGGCGGACCCGATGCCGGCGGTTACGGCGGCGGCATGGACAACGGCGGCGGCCCTGACTGGGGTGGGCCGGATACCGGTGGCGGTGGTGCCGGCGGCGGTTCTACGGGCGGCGACCTGGACGACGAGATCCCGTTCTAGGCGGCGATAAACCTCGTTCACCAATGTCAGGTGTTTTTCGGTCGGTAAAACGGTCGTGATGCGCTCGCCGACGATTGTGCTCCCTTGTCCAGGACGGGTGTGGTAAGAACACGCCGATAGTCCTCGGGTGCACGTTCAATCCATGTCTGATGTCATGAATCCGGCGGCCGACGCTGACGCGATGGCCCGCCGCAACGTTTTCATTCTTGCCGTCTGTTTGGCCTTGTCGATGACGGGTATTTCCCTGGTCATGACCGTGTCCGCCTTGGCCGGGAAAATGCTGGCTGACAATGACAGCTTGTCGACCTTGCCGCTATCGATGCAGTTCGTTGCGACCATGTGCGCGACGATACCGGCATCGTTATTCATGGGGCGCGTCGGGCGGCGCATCGGCTTCACCGTCGGACAGGGCATCGGCATTTTGGGGGCGGCTTTGGCTGCCTATGCCATTTTTATCGGCAGCTTCTGGTGGTTCGTTGCCGGCAGCATGCTTATCGGCGTTCACAACGCGTTCTGGCAATTCTACCGATTCGCCGCCGCCGATACGGCGACGGAGGAATTTCGGCCCCGCGCCATCTCCTACGTCATGGCCGGCGGCGTGTTCGCGGCGATCGCTGGTCCGCAGCTCGCCAAGTGGAGCATCGATCTGTTTTCGCCGATCCTGTTCGCCGGCGGATACGTCTGTATCGTTGGTCTCAGCTTTCTGACCATCATCCTGCTTCAGGGCATCCGCATCCCGAAGCCGGTCAATGTCGGCATTTCGACGGCCGGCCGGCCTCTGGGAAAAATCCTGCGTCAACCAACCCTGATCGTTGCCGTCGTCGCCGCCATGCTGGGATACGCCGTGATGACTCTGGTCATGACGGCGACGCCATTGGCCATGCAGTTCTGCGGTTTCGGGTTCGACGACACGGCGACGGTGATCCAGTGGCACGCGCTCGCCATGTTCGCGCCCAGTTTCTTCACAGGTCACTTGATCAAGCGATTCGGCGTCTTACACATTATTGTCGTTGGCGCCCTGCTGAACATCGGCTGTATGGCGGTCAACCTGATGGGCATCGACTTCACCAATTTCTGGCTCGGGCTCGTGTTATTGGGGCTCGGTTGGAATTTTATGTTCGTCGGTGGCACGACCTTATTGACCGAGACCTACCGGCCCGAGGAACAGTCCAAGGTCCAGGCCGTTAACGACTTCCTGGTGTTCTCACTGGTCGCCGCTGCAAGCCTGTCGTCGGGCGTCCTCCAGCACACGGTCGGCTGGGCCGCCGTCAACGCCGCGATCGCGTTGCCGATGATGATCGCGTTTACGCTGACGGTGTGGTTCAAGGTCGCTCACGGAGGCCGGGCGGCGGCCAAATGAGGCCCGTTTACGGTGCCCTTTTAGGCGGCCTCATAGAGTTGTGTGCGGCTGCGAAAAATGCTAGGTTTTCCGCCGAAAAACGGGGCCGGATAACGGCAAAAAACGAAAAACCAACTATCTGAAATTGTTCGGTAAAATCTATTGACCCCTCCTGACGACACGCCTCCTGGCGAAGTGCCCGATTCCGACATAACACCGATCGCCATCGAAGACGAAATGCGCTCGTCCTACCTCGATTACGCAATGAGCGTAATCGTCAGCCGGGCGCTGCCCGACGTGCGTGACGGATTGAAGCCGGTGCACCGCCGCATCCTCTATTCCATGAAGGAAAACGGCTACGAGGCGGGCAAGCCCTACCGCAAATCGGCGCGCATCGTCGGTGACGTCATGGGTAAGTACCACCCGCATGGAGATCAGGCGATCTACGACGCCATGGTCCGCATGGCCCAGGATTTCTCCATGCGCCTGCCGCTCATCGATGGCCAAGGCAATTTCGGCTCCATGGACGGCGACAAGGCCGCCGCCATGCGATACACCGAGGCGCGGCTGGCCCGTCCGGCCCATGCATTGTTGGAGGATATCGACCGCGAAACCGTCGATTTTCGCCCCAACTACGATGAATCGGCTCACGAGCCGGAAGTGCTGCCTGCGGGATTCCCCAATCTTCTGGTCAACGGCGCCGGCGGTATCGCGGTGGGTATGGCCACCAATATCCCGCCCCATAACCTGGGCGAGGTCGTCGATTGCTGTTGCGCCTATATCGACAACCCGGATGTCACCATCGACGAGATGATCGAGAACTACATCTCGGGTCCCGATTTCCCGACCGGCGGCGTCATCCTCGGCCGCCAGGGCATTCTCTCGGCCTTCCATACAGGACGGGGTTCGGTGGTCATGCGCGGCCTCACGTCAATCGAGGAGATCCGCAAGGACCGCTACGCCATCATCGTTCACGAGGTGCCCTATCAGGTCAACAAGGCACGCATGATCGAGGTCATGGCCGAGGCCGTGCGAGACAAGAAGATCGAGGGGATTTCGGACCTGCGTGACGAATCGGACCGGCACGGCGTTCGGGTTGTCGTCGAATTGAAGCGCGACGCCGAACCCGAGGTCGTCCTCGCCCAGCTCTACAAATTCACACCTCTGCAGACCAGCTTCGGCGTCAATATGCTGGCCCTAAACGGCGGCCGGCCGCAGTTGATGAACCTGAAGGACATCATCGCCGCTTTCGTCCAGTTCCGCGAAGAGGTCATCCGCCGGCGCACGGTCTACGAGCTCGGCAAGGCGCGAGAGAAGGCCCATGTCTTGGCCGGCCTCGCTGTCGCGGTCGCCAACATCGACGATGTCATCGCCCTGATCCGTGCGGCCAAGGACCCGACGACGGCACGCGAGCAGTTGATGGCACGCGATTGGCCGGCGGCCGACGTGGCGCCGATGATCGCGTTGCTGGACGAACCCGGCCACGCCGTTGTCGACGGCAAATACCGCCTCTCGGAAGCCCAAGCCCGGGCCATCCTCGAATTGCGCTTGCACCGATTGACCGGGCTTGAGCGCGACAAGATCGGCGAGGACCTGCGCGAGATCGGTCAACAGATCGAGGAATACCTGGCGATCCTTGGTTCGCGGGAAAAGCTCTACGGGCTGCTCCGCCAGGAACTGGTCGACCTGCGCGAGCAGTTTGCAGACGAACGCCGGACGAAACTCGAGGAAGACGAATTCGAACACGACATCGAGGACCTGATCCAGCGTGAGGACATGGTCGTCACCGTGACCAGCGGCGGCTATATCAAGCGGGTGCCGCTGTCGTCCTACCGGGCCCAACGGCGCGGCGGCAGGGGGCGTTCGGGTATGGCGACCCGAGACGAGGATTTCGTCGATCAGGTGTTCGTCGTCAACACCCATACGCCGGTGCTGTTCTTCTCTTCGACCGGGATGGTCTACAAGCTCAAGGTCTATCGGTTGCCGGTCGGGACGCCACAGGCCCGCGGCAAGGCGCTGATCAACCTGCTGCCCTTGGATCAGGGCGAGACGATCACGACACTGATGCCGTTGCCTGAGGACGAGGAAGCCTGGGCCGACCTGTTCGTTCTGTTCGCGACCGCGTCGGGCAACGTCCGGCGCAACCGATTGTCGGACTTCACCAATGTCATGGCCAACGGCAAGATCGCCATGAAGCTGGCCGACGGCGACAAGCTGGTGCGGGTTCGTACCTGCTCGGAGGACGACGACGTGCTGTTGTCGGCGGCCGGCGGCAAGGTCATCCGTTTCCCGGTCACAGACGTCCGCGTCTTTTCCGGACGCACCTCGACCGGAGTGCGCGGCATGCGGTTCGGCAAGGGCGATGAGGTCATTGCCATGTCGGTGGTCAAGCACGTGGTCGTCGATGTCGAGGAACGAGACGCCTACCTGCAGGCGGTCAATGCGCGGCGCCGCCTCGTCGGCAGCGACTACACGGACCGCGAGGACGATAGGGCGCGGGATCTCGAACTGGCGGGGCGCCTCGATGACAATCCGCGCTTCGTCGCTATGGCTGCGGAAGAAGAATTCGTTCTGACGTTGACCGAGGACGGCATGGGCAAACGGACGTCAGCCTACGAGTACCGTATTGCGGGGCGTGGCGGCCAGGGTGTAACCGGTATCGACCTGACCCGCGGCAAGGGCAAGGCGTCTCGGATCATAGCCGCGTTCACGGTCATCGACGCCGACCAGATCGTGTTGGTCAGTGACGGCGGCCAGATCATTCGCTGCCCGATCGACCAGATCAGTATCGTCGGACGAACCAGCCGCGGCGTTACCGTCTTCGACACGGCGGACGACGAGCGCGTCGTTTCCGTCAGTCGATTGCGCGACGTCGATGGCGACGACGATGAGAATGGCGATGTGGAAGAACATGAAAAACCAGAAGACGACAGGGAAGGCGAGGCCGGCACCGACGACGCGTCCGGCTCCGAACTGGAGGGCGACGGCGAGCCGCCATCGCAAGGAGAGCCGACATGAGTGAGCGTGTTGCGGTGTACCCGGGAACATTCGACCCGGTCACTTTCGGGCACATGGATATCATCTGGCGCGCCACGCGTATTGTCGACCGGTTGATCGTCGCCGTCGCCGTCAATCCCGGTAAAGACCCCCTGTTCACGGTCGACGAGCGGGTTGCCTTGATGGAAGAGGAAATCAAGGCCCACGATGGCGATTTCGCCGACCGGGTCGAGATTTTGCCGTTCGACAGCCTGCTCATGGACTTCGTCAACGACGCGGGGGCGGAAATCATCATCCGCGGTCTCCGCGCCGTATCCGACTTCGAGTATGAATTCCAGATGGCGGCCATGAACGGGCGCCTCAACCCGAGTGTGGAGACGGTCTTTCTAACGGCTTCCGAGACCCATCAGTTCATTGCGTCGCGATTCGTCAAGGAAATCGGACGACTCGGTGGCGATGTCGGACATTTCGTCTCGGCCCGCGTCAAGGCGCGTCTCGTGGAACAGCTTCAAGGCGGCGGCAAGGGTTAATTGAACGCGGGTTTTCGGGCCCGGTCCGCTATTCGCAACTCCCTCACAAACGACACCCAGAAAGGGATTGACCACCGGGGGAACGCTTCTTATGTTCCGCCTCGCAAACGTGAGCGCGCTTAGCTCAGATGGTAGAGCAACTGACTTTTAATCAGTAGGTCACAGGTTCGATCCCTGTAGCGCGTACCAATAAAAAGGGCCGCCCATTGGGCGGCCCTCAGACCGCTGACAAACCCCATCATTTTTTGGTGGGGTTTGTTGTTTAGGGCTTTTGAGCGATGTGTTGGGCGATTTGCCGGAATATCGGGAAGTCCGGTTTAATGCCGCTCCTGGGCGTGGAAACGT
>Ga0209787_1000015_pt1 | contig 92651 bp, 77 predicted proteins | sample WorMetLIZISLAND2_2_FD_187414 | JGI IMG/M metagenome (GOLD analysis project Ga0209787, IMG submission 187414) | Marine gutless worms symbiont microbial communities from Max Planck institute for Marine Microbiology, Germany - Olavius loisae LIZARD... ... | reverse complement strand
CGAGGTCGACCTCAGCCCCGGCTTCATCGAGCGCATCAGTTGGCTGGCCAAGCCGGGCCTGGCCGCCGGCGGCACGCTGCTCTAGGCGGCAATTCCGGGGGAAGAAAAAAGGGGGGGGGAGGCTTTGTCCGATCAGGGCCAAGAGGATAAGGAGCTGATGGCCGGCGAGCACCGGGTGCAGTTGGGCCTTTTCCGCGCCTTCGCCCAAGCCATCCGCAGCCGTGCCGGTGACGAGGAGAAGGCGGAAATCCTCGATAACCTGATCGATTACACGGAACTGCATTTCAATTCCGAACAGCTCCTGATGCGGCTTCACGCCTACCCCGGGTTCGACGCCCACGTCGCCGAACACGACGGTTTGATGGCCGACGTCAAGGAACTGCGCCGCCTCATCGAGGCCGGCGACGAAGCCGCCGGCCTCGACCTCGTCGACAAGCTCGAGAGCTGGCTCGTTGAACACATCGATAGCCACGACAAGGCCTTCGGGCGCTTCATGGAAGGAACGTAAGGGACTTGCCGGAAATGCCCGTCGGGTGCCCGGTGAGAACAGTTGGCGGGCGTTCGAATGATCCTGAACGCGCGTAACACAATTGCAACCGGTTGCAAAAAACTTGCACCAACCGATGGAATTTGCCACTGTCTCCCGAACGACGGTACCGGTGGGGCGGAGGCAAGAGTGAAGGCGGTGACACTAAAACACGTTGCGGAACGCGCCGGCGTGTCGCGGTCCGCCGTGTCACGGACCTTCACCGAAGGTGCCTCGGTTTCCGACAAGACGCGCCGCAAGGTGGAGAAGGCCGCCCAGGAACTGGGTTACCGGCCCAACTTCCTGGCCCGCGGACTGACCACGCGGCGCACCAAACTGATCGGCCTGGTCGCCGACAATTTCCACAATCCGTTCTTCCTGCAGATCTTCGATCTGTTCACCCGCGGCCTGCAGGACCGGGAACTGCGGCCGCTTCTGGTCAACCTGTCCGAAGAAAAGGACCCGGAACATTCCCTGCGTATGCTGCAACAGTATTCCGTGGACGGTGTCGTCGTCGCCTCGTCGACCCTGCCGCCGGCATTCGCTCAGGCCTTTCGCCAGGCTGGTGTGCCGGTCGTCAACACCTTTGGCCGCCACACCACATCGCCGGAGGTCCACATCGTCGGTATAGACAACCGTGCCTGCGGACGGATCGCCGCCGAGACGTTGATCGAGCGGGGATACCGCGACATCGCCTTCATGGGCGGGCCGAGCACCGCGACGTCGACACAGGACCGCCTTGCCGGTTTCCTCGAGGCCGCCGCCGAACATCCCGGCGTCCGCGCCAGCCATTGTTTCAGTGATGCCTATTCGTTCGAGGCCGGGCGCAAGCGGATGATCGACTTGCTCGAGGGCGAGCGGGCCGAGGCCTACTTCTGCGGCGACGACGTGCTGTCCATCGGCGCCATGAGCGCCCTTGAATCGGCAGGCCTCAAGGTACCCGAGGACGTCGGGATCATCGGCCTCAACGATATCGAGATGGCGGCCTGGGAAAACATCAACCTGACGACCATCCGTCAGCCGATACGCGAGATGATCAATTCGACGATCGAATTGATCGTCGCCATGCTGGAAGAGCCGGAGCGGGAACCGGAAACCCGCGTGTTCCGCTGCCGCATCGTCGAACGGGGAACCCTGCGGCCGCTTTGAGCACTGCCTAACGGAACATCGGCGGCCGGGCGTCGACCCAGGTGCCGTCGTCATTCGCCGATGTCACCGCCGCGCGTACCGCCGCCATGGAGCGCAAACCGTCCTCGGCGCGCGGATAGAGATCGGCCGCCGGATCTGCCTCGCGGCCCGCTTTGCGGGCACTGATAACTTCCGCCAGGTCTGAATAGATATTGGCGAAGGCCAGCGGCATGCCCTCGGCATGACCGATGGTCACCCGGGTGGTGCGGTCGGCCTCCGGCGACAGATTGGCCTCGCCGCGCTCGATGATCTCGACGCGGCCGCCGAGCGGCGTCCAGTAGAGCTGGTTCGGCTGCTCCTGGGCCCAGCGCAGGCCGCCGGTCTCGCCGAACACCTGGATGGTCAGGCCGTGCTGGCGGCCGATGGCGACCGACGACGTCCACAGGCGCCCGACGGCGCCGCCGTCCATTCGGAAGTTGACCATGGCGTCGTCTTCCAGCGGCCGGCTTTCGATGCACGACGCAAAATCGGCGGACAGCCGTGCCACCTGTTGCCCGGTGACGAAACACGCCATGTGCAGCGCGTGGATCCCGCAATCGGCGAACTGGGCGGCGATGCCGGCTTGGGCCGGATCGTAGCGCCAGCGGACCCGCGGGTTGTCGGCGTCGGCGGCGTCGGCATGGTGGCCGTGGGCGAACTCGGCAACCACCAGGCGCACCCGCCCGAGGTCGCCACGCGCGACCATGGCCCGCATGTGGCGGACCAGGGAATACCCGGTGTAGCCGTAGTTGACGGCGCAGATGTTGCCGGTGCCATGGGCGACGGCGACGATCTCTGCCGCTTCCTCGACGGTCATCGTCATCGGCTTCTCGCAGAGCACGTGGAATCCGGCCTCGAGGAACGCCTTGGTGATCTCGTAATGCGTCGCGTTCGGCGTCGCCACGGTGACCAGGTCGATGCGGTCTTCGCGGTTGTTCTCGCCCGCCAGCATCTCCCGCCAGTCGCCATAGGCACGATCGGCGGACACGCCCAGGCGCTGGGCGTAGGCGCGGCCTTCAACCGGCCGGTGATCAAGGGCGCCGGCGACGAATTCGAAGGCCCCGTCGAGGCCGGCGCCGAGCCGGTGGGCCGGGCCGATCTGGCTGCCTTCACCGCCGCCGATCAGGCCCCATTTCAGCTTTTCCATGACCGTGTCCCTTAGGTGAAGCCGATCGACTGCAGGTAGCTCCTGTTCGCCGCGGCATCGGTGACCGGCGAGGTGTCGCCTTCCGGGTCGCAGTCCTGCTCGACCGTGCACCAGCCTTCGAATCCGGCGTTCAGAAGAACGTCGCGCACGGCCGGGAAATCGACCTCGCCGTCGCCGAGGTTGCAGAAGATGCCCTGGGCGCAGGCGTCGTAAAAGCCGGTGCGGTTGGCGATGACGTCCGCCTTGACGGCTGGGCTGGTGTCCTTGAAGTGCATATAGGAAATGCGCCCCGCATGTTTGGCGACGAACGCCACCGGATCGTAGCCGGCGTAGGCGTGGTGCCCGGTGTCGAGACAGATCTTGAGGACCGCCTCGTCGATCTCGTCGAGGAGCCGTTCCAGTTCCGGTTCGAAATCCATGAAACCGGCGGCGTGGGCGTGCATGCCGACGATCAGGCCGTAGTCCTCTGCGCCCATCCTGGCGACGGTGCGGATGCGGTCGACGAAGCCGGTCCACTCGGCCGCGTCCATCTGCTCGGCCTCCCCGGCGCGACCGGCCGTCGGTGCGCGGCGGGCCGAAATCGAATCGATTAGCACCAGATGCTTGGCGCCATGCGCGGTCAGGGCCTGGCAGGTCCGCCGCGCCCCGTCCATGACGTCGTCCCACTTCTCCGGGTCATGAAAAGCACGGAACACGACACCGCCGATCAATTCCAGATCGTACTTGGCCAAAGCCGGACCGAGCACGTCCGGGTCCTCCGGCATGAAGCCGACCGGCCCCAGTTCGATACCCTTGTAGCCGGCCTCCGCGCATTCCCTGAGCACGGTCTCCCAGGGTGGGTTGCGCGGATCGTCGGGAAACTCGACGCCCCACGAACAAGGAGCGTTTCCAATTCTGATTGTCATGTCGCCCTCCGCTAGACGATACCGACCGCGTTGGTTGCAGCAAGCCGACCCGCGGTCGCTTATCCAAATGAAGCCAGGTTGACGTCCAAGAAAACTATTTGCAACCGGTTGCAAAATTAGTATCCTGTTTCCTGGCCCAAGGCAATGCCATAAGTCAATCTAGAACCAAAAATCACACCGAACCGCCGGAGGCTCGCATGACAGCAAAGGCCGATACCATTCGCCTGACCCTGGCTCAGGCCATCGTCCGCCATCTCGCCAGCCAGTTTATCGAGATCGATGGGGAGGAACTGCGCCTGTGTGGCGGCGGTTTCGCCATCTTCGGACACGGCAACGTCACCTGCCTCGGCGAGGCCTTGAACGACCACCGTGAGGAACTGCCGCTCTATCGCGGCCAGAACGAACAGAGCATGGGTTTCGCCGCGGCTGCGTATGCCAAGTATCACCTGCGCCGGCGGTTCATGTTCTGCACGGCGTCCGCCGGGCCCGGCACTTCGAACCTGGTGACCTCGGCGGCGCTCGCCCACGTCAACCGCCTGCCGATGCTGCTGTTGTGCGGCGACACCTTCCTGACGCGGCTGCCCGATCCCGTGCTGCAGCAGGCCGAGAACTTCTACAACCCGACACTCGGCGTCAACGACGCCTTCAAGCCGGTGACCCGCTATTGGGACCGCATCACCCACCCGGCCCAGATCATCCAATCTTTGCCGGCGGCCATCGCCACCATGCTCGATCCCGGCGACTGCGGCCCCGCTTTCCTCGGCCTGCCGCAGGACGTCCAGGGCTGGACTTACGACTATCCGGTCGAGTTCTTCGAGAAGAAGGTTCACCGCATCCGTCGGATCACCCCGGATACGGGCGAGATCGCCGATGCGGCGGCGCTGCTGCAAGGCGCCCAGCGGCCGATGATCATCGCCGGCGGCGGCGTCCAGTATTCGCGGGCCGTTGACGAACTGACCACATTCGCCGAGACCCACAACATCCCGGTCACCGAGACCATCGCCGGGCGCGCCAACTTGCTGGCCGACCATCCCTTGAACATCGGTCCGGTCGGCGTCACCGGTTCCGACTCGGCCAACGCCATCGCCGAGACCGCCGATGTCATCCTCGCCGTCGGCACGCGGCTTCAGGACTTCACCACCGGCTCGTGGACGGCCTTCGACAAGAAGGCCCAGTTCGTGCCGGTCAACACGGCCAGGCACGATGCCGGCAAGCACCGCTCGGCGCCCGTCGTCGGCGACGCCAAACTGGCCCTGACGGCGCTCACCGAGGCAGCGGCCGGCTACCGCGCACCGGACGATTGGACGGCCGGCGCCCAGGAAGAACGCAGGAAATGGGATGCCTACGTCGCCGACAACGTGCGCCCCGGCAACCGCCCGACCTCCTACGCCCAGGCCGTCGGCATCGTCAACGATCTCTGCGATCCGGCCGACCGCATCGTCGCCGCCGCCGGCGGTTTGCCGGCCGAGGTGACGGCCAACTGGCGGACCCTGAAGACCGGTACCGTCGACGTCGAGTTCGGTTATTCCTGCATGGGCTACGAGATCTCCGGCGGCTGGGGCGCGCGTATCGCCCAGTCGGAGCGCGAACCCGATCAGGACACCATCATCTTCACTGGCGACGGCTCCTGCCTGATGCTCAACTCGGACATCTACTCGTCCGTGCTGACGGGCAAGAAGATGATCATCCTGGTCCTCGACAACGGCGGCTTCGCGGTCATCAACAAGCTGCAGAACGGCACCGGCAACGAGTCCTTCAACAACCTGATCAAGGACTGCAACATCGCCGTCGAGCCGTTCCTGGTCGATTTTGCGGCCCACGCCCGGTCCATGGGCGCCGAGGCCGAGACCGTGGCCAACCCGGGCGAACTGGCCGATGCCTTCAAACGCGCCAAGGCAGCCGATCGCACCTACGTCATCGCCATGCAGGTCGACGCCTATGAGGGCTGGACGACCGAGGGCCATGCCTGGTGGGAGGTCGGCACACCGCACGTCAGCGACAGCGCCAAGGTGCGCGCCGCCCATGAGGAGATCGAAGCGGCGCGCGCGCGCCAGAGGCGGGGCGTTTGAGTTGAAGCGCTTCACCGCCGATAGCCTCGATCCCGCCGCGGTCACCGACGAGCTGCTCAACGGCGCCGGCGCGGTGTCGGTCGGCGGCCTGTTCACACCGGAGCAGATCGCCGATGCGCGGGCCATTGTCATGCGTCATTCCGAAGACGAGGCGGCAAAGGTCACCCATTTCCAGGGCGAGGCGGAGGCCGACGGCCGCGTCGACCTGCAACGCCGCGTGTGGAACCTGCTCGCCAAAGGCCGGGTGTTTTCCGAGATGGCGACCCATCCGGCCCTGATGACCGTGTTCCGGCGATTTCTCGGGACCGAATTCATCATGGGCTCCATTGCCGCCAACCGCATCCTGCCGGGCGGCCCGGGCCAGGAGCCCCATGTCGACTATCCCTACTGGGATTTCTACAAAAGCGAGAGCCATCCTTTCGGGCTGAACAGCAGTTTCGCCGTCAACGCCCAGGCGACGATCCTGCTTGATCCGTTCACCGAGGATACGGGCGCCACTGCCTACGTGCCCGGCAGCCAGAAGAACCTCCGCTATCCGACAGAGGCGGACGATTTCTACGGCAAGGCCGAGCGCATGCTGGGCGGACCCGGCGACACGGTGCTGTTCTTCGGCGCCGTCTGGCACTGCGCCATGCCGAACCGTTCGGACCAGGACCGCAGCGCCGTTTTGATCAATTACCTGCCGAAATGGGTCAAGCCCCTGGAGGACATGCCGGCGGCGCTGCCCGACGATTTCATCCGCGAAGCCGGCGCCGACCTGCGCCAATTGCTCGGCTTCGATTATCCTTACCCCGAGAATCTCGACGAGGCGCGGGCAGAAAACGCAGAGGGCCGCGCATGGCAGACCTTTCGGGCATCCGCCAAAACAACTTCATCATCATCGGCCGTGCCGGCATGGATTTCTATCCGGACCCGCCGGGCACCAAGACCGAAGAGGCGACCCATTTCTTCTCCTGCCTCGGCGGCTCGTCCGCCAACATCGGCGCCGCCATCACGCGGCACGGCGGCAAGGCGGCCATCGTCACCTCGGTATCGGACGATGCCATCGGGCGCTTCGCACTCAATGAGCTGGCCAAATACGAGGTCGACGCTACCCATGTGAAGTCGGTCGGCGGCGAGGCCCGCAATTCGCTGGCCGTCGTCGAATCCCGGGTCGAGGACCACCAGTCGGTGATCTACCGCAACGGTGCCGCCGATTTCGAAATGACGGTCGAGGACGTTTCCGCCGTCGACTACCGCTCGTACGGGGCGCTGATCACCACCGGCACCGTGTTCGCCGCCGAGCCGTCCCGGAGCGCCGCCTTCCATGCCTTCGACCTGGCCCGCAAGGCCGGCCTGCCGCTGATCTTCGACCTCGACTACCGCCCCTATTCCTGGCCGTCGCCGGAGGTCGCCTCGGAGGTCTATTCGCGGGCGGGGTCTCTCTGTGATGTCATCGTCGGCAACGATCTCGAGTTCGGTTTCATGGCCGGCGGCATGGACAAGGGCCTCGACAAGGCCCGCGAACTGGCCAACACGTCGGCGGAGATCGTCATCTACAAGATGGGCGAGGAGGGCGCCATCACGATAGCGCGGGACGAAGAGTTTCGCACCGGCGTCTATTCGGTGACGGCCCTGAAGCCGACCGGCGCCGGTGACTCGTTCATGGGCGGCTTCGTCGCCTCGATGGCCGCCGGCTACGGCCTCCGGGACTCCGTGCTTCGCGGGTCCGCCTGCGCCGCCATCGTCGTGACCCGGGTCGGCTGCGCGCCGGCCATGCCGACGACGCCCGAACTGGAGGACTTCCTGGCCGAACATCCCGGCCCCACGGAACCTTAAACCGAAACCCTGAGAGGAACCTATCGCGGCCCCGGCCGCACCTGCTGGAGCTACTGACATGCATATCGCGCCTTACGACAACCACAACCAGCCGATCGTCGACATCGGCAACGGCTGCGTCCCGCTCAACTACTTCAACATCATCAAGCTGACCCGTGGCGAGGCCTTCGACTACCGCTTGGCCGGGTTCGAGAGCTGTATCGTGCCGGCCACCGGCACCGTCGACGTCGAGGCCGCCGGGCAGAGCTTCGAGGCCATCGGCAACCGGGTCGTCGACGTCTGGGACGGCGAGCCCGAGGGCGTTTACGTGCCGACCGATACGGCCGCGCGCATGGTCTGCGTTTCAGATATGGCCGAGGTCTTCGTCGCCGGCGCCAAGTTCGCCGAAACGCTGGAGCCCTTCGCCGTGCGCCAGGACGAGATCGACAAGGTCCAATACGGCTCCGACGACACCAAGACGCACCGCAAGATCAAACACATCCTCGGCCAGAAGCAGCACGGCCGGGTCGGGCGTCTTCTGGTCTCCGAACTGTTCACGGTCGGCGCCGGCGGCTGGTCGGGCTTCCCGTCGCACAAGCACGACACCGACCATCTGCCGGATGAATCGCGCCACGACGAAACCTACAACTTCCGCTTCCGGCCCAACTACGGCTCCGGCCTGCAGATGCTGCAGCGCGAGGACAACGAGCCCGGCGACGCCTACCACATCATCGACGGCTCGACCGTCTGCATCGACAAGGGCTACCACCCCTGTGCCGTGCTCCCGGGTTATGAGATGTACTATTTCATCATCCTCGGCGGTCTCAGCCAGCGCAGCCTGAAACAGAACTTCCAGCCGACCCACGCCGATCAGCTGAAGACGATCCCCGGCATCATGGACATGGTGGCCAAGTTCAAATGAGCCTGGCGACGCTCTCCGAGGTTCTGCAACCGGCTCTGAAAGAGGGCTACGCCGTCGGCGGGCTGGTCGTCCTCGGCTGGGAGGACGCCCGCGCCTTCGTCGCCGCGGCGGAAGCGGAGAACGCGCCGGTGATCCTGCAGGCCGGTCCCGGTTGCCGGAAGCACACACCGCTCCGCGTTCTCGGCACCATGTTCCGAACGCTTGCGGAAGGCGCTTCGGTGCCGGTGGTCGCCCATCTCGATCACGGCTACGTGGCCGATGACTGCCGCGAGGCCATCGATTGCGGTTTCACCTCGGTGATGTATGACGGCTCGCGAAAACCGGTGTCGCAGAACATCGACGAGACGGCGGCCATCGCCGAGATGGCGCACGCCGCTGGCGTCTCCTGCGAGGGCGAGATCGGTTTCGTCGGCTATGACGAAGGTGAGGCCTCGGCCCGCACCGACCCTGAGGACGCGGCGCGCTTCGCTCTCGAAACCGGCGTCGACGCCATGGCCGTATCGGTCGGCAATGTGCATCTGCAGCAAACCCAGGCCGCCGATATCGACCTCGAAGCGCTGGCCGCCATCGAGGCGGTCACCGACGTGCCCCTGGTCATCCACGGCGCCTCGGGCGTCCCCACCGACATGCGCCGCCACCTGGCGCTCAACACCCACGTCTGCAAGTTCAACATCGGCACCGAGCTGCGCATGGCCTTCGGCCAGGCCCTCCGCGACGTTCTCAACGCCGACCCCGACCGCTTCGACCGCGTCGCCATCCTCGAGCAGACGGAAGCCCCGGTTTGCCAGGCCACGCGTGATGCGATCCGGAACCTCTACAACTAACGTCCCCACCTCGAACCCGGAGCCGGGTGGATAGCGGTTGTCATCGCTTCTCCGCCGATGGCAGACTTGCAGATCCCGCAAGCGTCCACCGAAGGCCCGCCGCGATGATCCAATTGAAAGCCGCCGTGCTCGAAACCTGTACGACCGACCGGCCTTTCGCCGAAAGCCGCCCGCTGTCCCTGCAGACCGTCGACGCCGAGCCCCCGGGGCCCGGCGAGGTGCTGGTGCGGATCCGGGCGGTCAGCCTGTGCCGTTCGGACCTGTCGGTGATCACCGGGGTCCGCGCCTGGCCCATGCCGATCGTGCCCGGCCACGAAGCCAGCGGCATCGTCGTGGAAGTTGGCTCCCCCGACTCGCCCTTTGCGCCCGGTGACCAGGTGGTCCTGGTCTATCAGCCGCAATGCGGAACATGCTCCTGCTGTGTCGCCGGCGACGGACATTTGTGCGCGCCCGGTCTCGCCGCCAACCGTGCCGGTGCCCTGCTCACCGGCGGGCCGCGCCTCAAACTCAACGGTGAGACCATCCACCATCACATGGGGCTTTCCGCCTTCGCCGAGATGGCGATCGTCTCCGAGAAGTCGCTGGTCAAGGTCGACAACGACCTGCCGCCCGATATCGCGGCGCTCTTCGGCTGTGGCGTCATGTGCGGCGCCGGCAGCGTCATCAATTCCGGTGGAGTGCGCCCGGGCGAGACCGTCGCCATCGCCGGCATCGGCGGCGTCGGTTCCAGCGCCATCCTCGGCGCCATCCTCGCCGGCGCCAGCCGGATCATCGCCGTCGATCCCGATCCCGAGAAGAGAAAAAGCGCCCTCGATCTCGGCGCTACCGATGCCGTCGACGCCGGCCCCGACGCGGCTGCCGAGGTCATCGATCTCACGGAGGGCGGCGTCGATTGCGCCCTCGAATCGGCCGGCGTCCTGGAAGCCTTCGAGACCGCCTATGGTTCGGCCAAACGCGGTGGCCGCGTCGTCACCCTCGGTCTGGTCAGCCCGAAAACGCCCTTCTCAATGGATGTTGCGGCCCACGTCACCGGCGCCAAGGCGCTCCTGGGCAGCTACATGGGAAGCTGCAATGCGCCCCTCGACATCCCCAAGTTCGTCGGCCTCTACAAGTCCGGTCGGTTCCCGGTGGACAAGCTGATCACCAAACGCCTGCCCCTATCCGACATCAACCTGGCGCTCGACAACATGGCGGACAGCCGCGAGCTCCGGCAGATCCTGACGCCTTAGGACCCCCGCCGCGTCACGTCCGCGCAGGACGGTTTGTTCGGGTTTTACCGAAAGGGGCCAAGCGGCTGATGGTCTTTGCTGCCGCTAAGAAAGATCCGGCCTCGATAAGCTGAGACATCGGCTATCCCCCGACGCCGGTATTTCGCCTCATGCAACGTAATGTATGCTAGGTGACCGGTTTACGGACATTTCCACTTCCGTGCCGTCACCGCTTCTTTTGGCCAACTGTCGATTCAAACTCTCAATACGCCAATAGGCCCAAGGTTCCGACGGCAATCGCGTTCAAAACGGGAATTAGGATTAGCGCTTGCGAAATCCGGTCGCCTAGAACGGCGCGGATATCGATCTGCGCAGTGACAACCAGTCTAAGGGCGACAAGCCAAAGAGCGAGTGATCCGGCCACAACCCAGAACCAGTATCCGACGAGAAACGGAAACTCGTTGGGAAATGCGAGCTGCCACGAAATCATGACGCCCAACGAAAAAGCGAGTAGTCGGAACGCGATTTGAGGCCGTTTTCGTAAGATCAATAGCCCCAACACAAACAGCTCGTTGGCCAGCCAACCCAAGGATACAAAGATCGCCTCGAAGACGTCGCTCGGCGTGACAATGTCGACCCCCTGGGTCAGCAGCCTCCAGAACTCCTTGTGGGCGAGTTCGGCGCCATCGAAACCAATCATGCCGTCGTGAATGGGAAGGAACCAGCAAGACGCGTAAAGAACGGCGACCAGGAACCAGGTGAAGTTCACGTTTCTTACGGCCATATTGAGTCCCATCACCTTCCCACCGGTCGATAGCTACGAGTTTCGCCCAACCGGAAAAATGTTAACACACGGCGCCAGTTCTGTCGGACGACCGAGCCTGGGCGTGACTGACACCGCTATATACGCCCTCCGAATGACCAGAAACCAGAGCGCATACAGATTGGGTTATGTTGTCACGGTTCGCCGGTTGCTGGATAATCCGGACAAACAGGGGACCGGGTATTTCCGTGGAAGACATCGACGAAGGGGAGACGACTGTAGGCGCGCCTGTGGAAAAACGCCGCCGTCTGGCCGTCATCATGTTCACCGATATCGAAGGCCCCACCGTGCTTGTCCGACAGTTGGGTCAAGAACGAGCGAGGGAAATCGTCGGCCATCACAACGACCTGCTCAAACGTCACATCGAGGAAAACGGCGCCGGCACCATCGAGAAATTTACCGGGGATGGCGTATTCGCCACCTTCGAGCATCCTTCAGACGCGATCAATTGCGCCATCGATATCCAGCGCGAGCTCCATTCATTTTCCGAGACGCACGGGCTGGATTTCCCTTTTCGGATCCGCATCGGCCTGCACCTGGGCGAAATCGTCTATGGCTCGGAGAGCGCCGGAGAAATCGTCAGCCAACACATCAACTGTGCGGCTCGCGTGATGGGGATTGCCGACGGCGGACAGATCCTAACGACCATTGGCGTGTTCGAGGCCGCCCGCGGCCTTCAGTTCGGTGAATCCTCGGCGTTTCTCGAATGGGCGAACCACGGTGAATTCAATCTGAAAGGCATCGGACCCTCCGAACTCTACGAAGTTTCCGACACCCGTATTCGACGTCCCGAACCGCCGACCTCGACGGCGAAAGTCACACATTCCGCAAGTATGCGTCGCCTCGAAAACCTCGGATACGAGATTCACAGCCGTATCGGACAAGGAAGCATGGGGGTTGTCTATCTCGCGGAAACACCGTCAACCGACGACGGTAAAAAGGCGGATGTGGTCGCCATCAAAATGCTGGCCTCGACGCTTGAGGACGATCCGGAAGCGCGGGAGAGATTCACCCGCGAGACGAAAGTCATCTCGACGCTGGATCACCCGGGCATTATCAGGGTCGATCAGGTCCACACCGACGATTCGCCACCGTTCTTCACCATGGAATGGGTTGAGGGCAAACCCGTTACCGAAGTGGCCGCCGGGATGAGCTGGGAAAACAAGGCCGAGTTGATCGCCAAGGTATGTGATGCCTTGGGCCATGCCCACCAGCACGCCGTCGTTCACCGCGACCTAAAACCGAGCAACATATTGGTTCGTTCCGGCGGCCAGCCGGTCATTCTCGATTTCGGCCTGTCGATGGCGTTCGACTCGTCGGCGAGCGTCAACGGCACGAGCAGCAGCGGAATCATCGGGACGCCCGTCTATCTGTCGCCGGAACAAGCCGAAAGCCGGACCGATATCGGACCGGCCGCCGATATCTACTCCATGGGAGCGCTGTTGCACGAGGTGATAACGGGCGAGCCACCGTTCACCGGGCCGTCGGTTCGCGAAATACTTGACGCCCACGTGCACGAAGATCCGGTACTGCCCACCTTCAAGAATCCGTCAGTTCCCGATGCTCTGCAAAGGGTCTGTCTGATGGCGTTGGAGAAAGCGCCAGGCGACCGATATCCCACGGCATCGGAAATGGCCGAGGACCTGCGGCGCTTCGTACGGGGTGACCCTGTCCTAACCAGGCCACGGCTTTACGATAACCTGGTGCGAAACCGGGCCTCGCGGCACAGAAACGAAGTGGGCCGCTGGTATCGAGATCATCTCATCACGCCGTTCGAGCATGCGGCCCTCGCCTTCGCCTACAAGCGATTGGTCCGCGGCGGCGCCGAATCCCTGATGGAAGCCCGTCTCCTGAAAGCCGGGGTTTTGATGCTCTACCTGGCCGGATGGCTGATCGTCAACGGAACCGCGATCTGGCTGACGCAACATTGGGGCGAAGGTTTCCTCGAGGAGAGATGGGTCCGGGTCGGCGTCGGGATCGCGCCGGCGGTTATCGCGAACGGGCTCTGGTGGTTCTTCTTTATCCGCCGCAGTTTCCAGCGCGCCTATGTGATGATGATCGTCGGCATCGTCGCCATGCCCTTGGCATTGGGGATCATATTATTCGAAGCGGCGGACGCCTATCAGATCACGCTCTTGGCGGAAGCCTGGTTCTTTGACGAAGACGCCACACTCCTCAGCCCCGACCAGGGTATCGCCAACTCCCAGATGTTCATCAACTTCGGCCTTTGTGTTCTTTTCGCGCTTTGGGCGACACAGCGATCGCGGACGGTCGCCGCATCCGCCCTGAGCACGATCTACGTCGTTCTGTTTTTCCAGGTCATACTGGATTTCAAAGGCTTGCTGACGGTTATTCAAAACGACGACTGGGCAACATACGCACTATACCAGGTGCCTCTTGTCGCCGTTTTGATCGGCGCCGGCTATCTGTTCGCCGAACGGTTCCATCGCCGCGATCAATGTGTACCCTGGTTTGTCGGCGCCTTCCTGATCTTGATCGCCGCTTCCCAATCCATGGCCATCGTCGGCCCGGACGAATGGGCGTTCAGGAACTGGCAGGCGGAACACGCGGCCAACGACGAACTCCTGGCCATGGAACCCGCCGCCGTCATCCAGTATCGCGCTGAAATGAAAACGCGTTTGAGCGAGTTGTCGGCCCGTATATCCGAGCTTGAGGAAAAAATCGCCGATCAGGCGTCGGCCAATCGGCCGAAGGATGACGTGGATCGGTTGCGCGGCGAACTGGAATCCGGACAGCGGGCCCATGCGGAAGTCGTGGCGGAAAGCGAACATGCCGAATTCGTCCTGGAAGATTACAAGAATTCGTTCAAAGCCACGACCTGGTTCCATGAGCAGATCGTCGAGAAGGGCCATCGGCCGGCCATCGGCCTCGCCGAGTTCCTGGTCGGGTTCATCTATCTGGCCATGGCGCTCGGGCTGCGCCGCCACATGGCGGTCGAAGCCCTGCCCGCCTATACGATCCTGATCTGGCTTTCCCCATTGGCCGTATTGGGCGGGCTCACGTATATGGACGTGAATTGGCCGGGGTCATGGTTCTCCATCGCGTTGTTCGGCGAACCGGTGCCTCCGCCCAGCCTGACGCTCCTCGTCCTGGCGCTCGGCAGCGTCATCGCCGCGGCCCTGGTTCAGTCGCGCGTTTTCGTCTTGGTCGGCCTCGGCTTCTCCGCCTATGCACTTTGGCTCCTCGGTGCGCGTTATCTGCAGGCCACGGACAGCTGGCCGATCGCCGTATTGCTGTCCGGCCTGGTTGTGACGGCCGCTGTCGTCGTGCGTGAGCTCTTGCGGCCGTCGCTGGAGGAAATCGATCCCCTGGCCGGCGGGTTGATGAAACCGGCTGGGAATCCGGTTTCGGGCGTTCCGGCTGCGATGGACAACCAGACGGCAGCGACCGGATCCGGAAAGCCGGAACCGGTCGCCCAATCTTCGAGCCGTATTCCCGGGGGGGCCTATCGTTGGCGGATCGTCGCTGCCCTGTTTGTTGCCGTGGCGCTCGGTGCAGGCGCAGCCTTTATGCTCGGCGACCCTGATGCGCCTGAGCCATCGCAAGCCGAAGCGTCCCGGCCTCAGCCAGCCGATGGGGGAACGAGCCCGACCGAACGGCCAGCGGACGAAAACAAGGGAAAAGGCGAAGCCGCATTCGATCGTGGCGAAGATCTACGCCGATCCGGTCAGTTCGCTGCCGCGGTGGAGGCCTATACGGAAGCAATCAAATCGGACTCCGAGAACAAGGGAGCCTATTACGGAAGGGCGAAAAGCCATTCACGATTGGGCCAGCATGAGAGGGCCATCGAGGACTGGTCACAGTATCTGCGGATCGGACCCGGAACGCCTTTCACCTTCCAAAACCGCGGTGACGCTTATTTGAAATCGGGCAACCTCGAGGCGGCGCTCCGTGATTACCAAGAGGCCGTTGCTCTCGCTCCGGACTCGATCATGATTCCCAATGGAATCGCTTGGCTGCTGGCCACAACGCCGGACCCGGGAGCGAGGAGCGGTGTGGATGCGATCCGCTTCGCCAAGCGGGCCGTCGAATAGGGTGGCTCGGCGGCCGTGCGCGATACCCTGGCGGCGGCCTATGCCGAAGCCGGCCGCTACGCGGAAGCGGTTGCCGAACAGAAGAGGGCGATAAAGGTGCTCAAGGCTGATGGCAATGAAGACCAGATCCCCGACTTTCAAAGCCGTCTCGTACTTTATGAATCGAGTCGTCCATACAGGGAGTAGAGGGAAAAGCCCGGAGCATGGTAGGCGTTATGAGGTGCCGATAATCGGCTGCTTCCGGTCATTTCCGGCCCATCACGTGGCGAACATCTAACGCCGGTCTTCCAATCAGATAGCGGACACTAACCTGATCCCAATATATGGCCGCCTCTGGGATAAAGCGGCCAAAGTGACACCTTAACGCCTATGCGGCCTTGGCGGTTTCAGCAGCAAGAACTGCCGTTACTTCTTGACAAATATATCCTAAATAAAGTAAATTTTCCTATTACCTTTAGGCCGACGATAGGAGCATTCGTGTCCACCCCGATCCCGCCCACTCTTTCCCCGCCGGAACAAACGAAACGGCGGGGCGGAAAATTCTTTTGGACGTTTATGGACAAACATAGACATCGCCGTTCATAGGACGGGGTCCATTGATGACGGATAGGACAAAACCCGAACAGTCCGGGACGCGGGCGGTTTTGCGTGGAATGGAGCGTCCCGGTGCCGCCGGCCGGGCCGAACGCCGCCCTGGTCGAGGCCATGGCGCCGCTGATCATCTCTGCCGACGGTCCTGGATCCACGGCGATCACAAGCGTGTTAACCAACGACTCCGGCGTTCCTGTCCTGTTTTCGATCGGCTACGCTTTCCGTCGCGACACCGGTTTCAGGGGCGGCGCGGAAACGACCTTTCATTTCGGGAGATGACCATGGATCGCAAGCTGGAGGGGGATGCCATCGATCCCCGCGTCTACGACCTCTATGACGAATACTGCCACGGCCGCATGGAGCGCCGCGAGTTCCTGACCCGGGCCGCCGCCATCACGGTGGTCGGCGGCGTTTCGGCGCTGGCCATGGCCGAGGCCCTGTTGCCGCGTTACGCCGAGGCGCAGATGATCTCGTTCACCGACAAGCGCATCAAGGCGCGCTACGTGACCTATCCGTCGCCGGGCGGTACGTCCGGCGAGATGCGCGGCTACTTGGTGCAGCCGGCGGGCGACGGGCCTTTTCCGTCGGTTCTCGTCGTCCACGAGAACCGCGGCCTCAATCCCCATATCGAGGACGTGGCAAGGCGCGCCGCCGTCGAGGGTTTCCTGGCGCTGGCGCCTGACGGGCTCTATCCGGTCGGCGGCTATCCGGGCAACGACGACGACGGCAAGGTCCTGCAGCGCAGCCTCGACAAGGGCAAGTTGTTCACCGACTTGTTGAACAGCGCGAGATACGTGAAAGCGCACAAACTGTCCAACGGCAAACTCGGCGCCACCGGCTTCTGTTACGGCGGCGGAGTCGTCAACAACTTGGCCGTGGTCATGGGCGCCGATCTCAATGCCGGGGTGCCGTTCTACGGACGCGCCGCCAAGTCGGAGGACGCCGCCCAGATTAAAACACCGCTGCTGATTCACTACGCCGAGGACGATCCGCGCATCAACGCCATGAAGGACGGGTACGAAACGGCCCTGAAGGCGGCGGGTGCGGCGTTCGAGATGCACACCTATCCCGGCACCCGGCACGGTTTTCACAACAACTCGACGCCGCGCTACAACGAGGAGGCAGCGAAGTTGGCCTGGGAGCGGACGGTGGCCTTCTTCCGCAAGCACCTGTCTTGAGGGACGGGCCCTAGTCCAGGTTGTAGATACGCCTGGCGTTGGCGCCGCCGACCCTGGCGGCGAGCGCGGCCGGGAGTTGGTCGACCAGGGACCAGGTTCCCTGGAACGAGGCGGCCATGCTCGGGCTGCCGGACGGCCCGACGAACTCGTCGGCGCCGAGAACGAAGCGCTCCGGATGAGCCTCAATCAGGGCCAGCCATTCGCTCGTGATCCGTCCGGCGCCGTCGACGATGCGGTTCGGCATCGGGCCGCCGCCGCCGACCTGGTTGATGCGCTTCTCGACACGCAACGCCAGATACAGGTTCGGATGATCCCGTAATAGGCGTTGGAACAAACCCGGGTCCATGCCGCCGGTGTTGTCCCAGCCGATGTGCTGCCAGACGATGCGGGCCCGGCGGTTGTGGGCGAGCAGACGCTCGAGACGCGGCACCGAGGCCTCCAGCCAATCGGGGTTCTTCGAGCAGGCTCCTTTCAGGTTGCTCAACATCGGCCGGCGCGCCAACACGGATTCCATGTGCAGGTCGATGGCGACGTCGCGTCCGGCGGCGATGTCGGCCAGTTCCTTGAACAGCGGGTGGTCGGCCGGGGCGAACTGGTAGTTGTGCCTCTCGGTCATGCAGAGATGGAGTGAGATCATTTCGCCGAAACCGGCGGCACCGGCGTCGATCAGGTGCTCGGCGCGGTTTCGGAATTCGGTGCGATCGGCCTCGGTGACGCGGTCGGCCGGGATATCCTGCGGCATCGCCTTCAGTGTCGCGCCGCCGGCCAGTTGGCGCAGCCGCTTGGGATGGCGGGCGACGGCGTCGCGGATCAATTGATAGTCCTGTTCGGGTGAGAGCTTGTGGGATGGCACGGTGACGACGAGCGCCGTCTTGAGGCCGCGGGCATCCATCATGGCGACCAAGGCGTCGGCGGCCCGGGCGAGGGCAACTGCGGCACCACCTTGCGGACCGCCGCCGCCGGACGGCCCAGGCATCCCCATGCGCTGCTGGCCGCGCCCACCGCCGGGAACCAAGCCGCGGCCCGCCATGCCCTGGCGTTGCATCCCTTGGCGTTGCATTCCCTGGCGGGGGCCTGGAAAGCCGCCTCCCTGACGGCCGATCACGCCGCGGCCCGGTTGCATCGTAGAACCGCCCTGGGCACGGTTGCCCATGGCCGCGTCGAGGCCGCGCGGATGCAGGTGCATATGCACGTCGACGTAATCGCCGCCGGCCTGAGAAGCGCCGGAGAACAGTACCGAAAAGACCGCCGCGAACGTCATCAATTTCGGGAAATTCATGGCATCGCCCTTCGTGATCACATCCCGTCAGTATACATGCGGCATGCACCCAATGGTATGCGGGCGGCGCGGTATCTGTTTACGGTGTTTCCTTCCGCCCGGAGCGGAAGCAACGGACCCTATTCGGCGTTCGCGGCCTTGGCCCGGCCAACACCGCCGGGGCCGTTGCCGGCCGCTGTCTCTCCGGCCCCGGTTTCCTCAGGCAGGCGCGGCAGGTCGAAGTGAAAGGTCGTGCCCTCGCCAGTTCGGGTCTCGAAGCCGATTGTGCCGCCGTGCAGTTCGACGATGGCCCGGGCGATATTGAGGCCGAGGCCGAGGCCGCCGCTGGCCCGGTCGTCGCTGCCATCGGCCTGCGAGAACCGTTGGAACACCCGGTCTTGGAATTCCTCGGGGATGCCGCCGCCGTGGTCGGTGACCAAGAACCGGACACGGTTACCGGAGCCTTGGGTGCCGACCTCGCGAGCCGCGACTTCGACCGTGGCGCCACGGGGCGAAAACTTGGCGGCGTTCGACAGCAGGTTGGCGAGCACCTGCATCAGGCGATCGGTATCGCCGTCGACGCGAGCTTCGGAAAGGGGAGTCTCGATGACGAATTCTATGTCCTTTTCGCGCCCGATCATCCGGTGTGCCTCGACCGCCCGTTCGACCAAGTCGCCAGCGGCGAGCGGCGCCCGGTTGAGGACCAGCTTCCCGCTCTCGATCTTGGAGATATCGAGGACGTCCTCGATCAACACGGCGAGGCGGTCGCTGTTGCGACTCGCTATGTCGATCATGTGGGCGACCTCGGCCGGTACCGGTCCTATGGTGCCGCCGCGCACCAGCTTCAACGCCCCGACGATTGAGGTCAGCGGCGTCCTCAGTTCGTGACTCATGGTGGCGAGAAAACTGGACTTGGCGGCGTCCGCCTCCTTGGCGGCGACCAGCGCCTCGAAGATATCCTCGGTGTTCTGCTCGAGTTTGGCGTGCTGCTCCTTGATGGTGCGGTCGGCCCGTTTCACCACCCGGTAGAGCACCCCGTAGAGCAGGCCGAGCCCGGCCACGAGCGCGATGAAAACGTGCAGGACGTGGCTGTCGATGTCGTCGAGGAGCGTAGTCATATCGGCGTCGATGACCAGGACGGCGATGACGGTGCCGGCACCATCGCGCAAGGGCATATAGGTCGAGAGGGCTTCCTGCCCCGCCGGCAATCCGGGCGCCGCCTTTCCGCCGACGACCCGCCGTGACGCGACAGTTCCCGCGCGCGCCGACTGGAACTGGGAATCGGCTCGCCGTGGCTCGCCCGCGGAGGCGGGTACGGAATAGACCATCCGCCCATCGAGGTTCAGGACGCCGACGCGCAACACGGCCAGATCGCGAACACGATTTGCTAGGTGTTCCGTCAGGGGGCCTGTGCGTGCGGGGCCCGGATCACCGATCCAGCGGAAGTCATCGCCGCCATGCAGACGGATGTCGTCGGCCAGGACGCGGCCCAGAGTCGTGTTCTGGCGCTCGCCGAGACGGATCATGTCCTCGACCGATAGGTGATGGAAGAACAGCATCAAGACGGCGACAACCACAAAAATGGCTGTCGCACTGACGATGGAGAAATGGCGGGCAAGCCTGAATGCGGGCATCCTGTCTTGTCGGGTCTCCCTTTACGAAGTCGCCGGCCCCCGGGCCTGCAGGGCCGACCATCCCCGGCTGGACAAGCGGGCCGCCCGTTAACCGAGAAATTCGTACCAGAGAATCTGCGTTTGCTATAGGGGAATCTTCCGGAACCGCCAATAGTGCCGGCGGGAAGGGCCTTTTCCCCTGGGCGGCAAGGCGATAAACCGATCGGGCATGAGGACCATCGTCTACCAGTCGCAGCGTCCCGAAGGCCTTCCGGCCTGGATCGAGGCGTGCCTGGACAGCGTCCGGTCCTGGTCCGAAGGTGCCGGGTACGCCTACCGTTTTTATGGCGATGAAATCTTCGATCGGGTACCGGCCTGGTATCGCGACAAGACGGCCGCCTATCCGCAGATCGCAACCGACCTCGGGCGGCTGCACCTGGCCCGGGAACTGCTGGACGAGGGTTATGAGCGGACGATCTGGCTTGATGCGGACGTGCTGGTTTTCGACCCGGCAATATTTCGCATCGACGTGACGACCGGTTCCGCCTTCGGGCGCGAGGTCTGGGTGCAGGAGGACGGCAAAGGCGGTCTCAAAGCCTACCGTAACGTCCATAACGCCGTGGCGCTGTTCTGCACGGACGACAGCTTTCTCGATTTCTATGCCGAGGCATGCGAGCGCATCATCGGGCGGGCCGACGGCGGCCTGCCGCCCCAGATCGTCGGCACCAAGTTGCTGACCGCGCTTCACAACATCATCGGACTCCAGTTGATCGAGAATGTCGCCATGGCGAGCCCCTTGGTCGTTCGTGACATCGTGGGCGGCGGCGGAGCGGCGCTCGGCCGGCTGACGGGCGGGCTCAAGGCGCCGCCGGCGGCTGTCAACCTGTGCTCGTCACTCGCCGGCACGGTCTCTGACGGTGTCGAACTCGACGAGGCGAAGATGGAGACGGCCGTGAACCGGTTGTTGGACGACGGCGCAAAGGTTTTCCACAACCGGGCTCCCTAATACCACGCAAGTTGGCCCCGCTTTTGCTCACAAACCTGTCGAGATCGGGAAGGGGCCCGTGTTTCGGTGGGATCTGCCTAATTTTTAGGCAGATCGGGCGTATGCCGCCCAAATTTTAACCGAAATCTGTCCTCGCAATCCCGTTTCGGGGCTGTCCGGCAGGGGCGCCGGGCTCGGTGGTTATTGGAAAACGGATGAAAACCATGAAAAACCTTCCGAAAACGTTCGGACTGTGTCTGGCCGTTGTCGCCGGACTATTGATCGCGCCGCAAGCGGCGTGGGCCGAGGAGGCGACCTTGAACGGCGCCAACACGGCCTGGATTCTCACTTCGACGGCACTCGTACTGTTCATGACCTTGCCCGGTCTAGCGCTGTTTTATGCCGGTCTGGTTCAGGCCAAGAACGTGCTCTCCGTGATGATGCATTGTTTCGCGATCGCGTGCTTGATGTCGGTTCTGTGGCTGCTCGTCGCCTATAGCCTCGCCTTCAGCGATGGTGGCGCCGCCAACGCCTTCGTCGGCGGCCTCGGCACTATGATGCTCTCCGGCGTCGGTTGGGAGAGCCTGTCGGGCGACATTCCCGAGAACGTCTTCTTCATGTTCCAGATGACCTTTGCCATCATCACGCCGGCCCTGATCGTCGGCGCCTACGTGGAGCGCATCAAGTTCCCGGCCGTGCTGCTGTTCAGCGGTCTGTGGCTGATCATCGTCTACGCGCCAGTCTGCCACTGGATTTGGGGCGGCGGCTGGTTGGCCGACATGGGCGTCATGGACTTCGCCGGCGGCCTCGTCGTTCACGCCACGGCCGGCACCTCGGCTCTGATCATCGTCTTGGGCCTCGGCAACCGCGTCGGCTTCCCGACCCAATTGCGTCCGCCGCACAGCCCCGGCCTGGTCATGATGGGTGCGGCCATGTTGTGGGTCGGCTGGTTCGGCTTTAATGCGGGCTCCGCCCTGGCTGCGGATGCCAGCGCCGGCATGGCGATGACCGTCACCCACGTCTCGGCGGCCACCGCCTCGCTGGTTTGGGTGGTCATCGAATGGGCCAAGTTCGGCAAGCCGAGCCTGGTCGGCATCGTCACCGGCATGGTCGCCGGCCTGGCGACCATCACGCCGGCATCCGGTTTCGTCGGACCGCTCGGCGGTCTCGCCATCGGTCTGGCGGGCGGTTTCATCTGCTATTTCGCCGTCGGCCTGGTCAAGAACCGCTTCAACATCGACGACTCGCTCGACGTCTTCGCCGTCCATGGCGTCGGTGGCATCACCGGCACCATACTGGCCGCGGTCTTCGCCATCGAGGGTCTGGGCGGGCCGGGCCTCGCCGAGGGTGTTTCCGTCGGCGGGCAATTGGGCGTCCAGGTCACCGGCGTCGTCGCCGTTGTCGCCTGGTCGGCCGTCGCCACATGGGTCATCGTCAAGATTACCGGCATGGTCACAGGTCTCCGTGTCACCGACGACCAGATCACCGAAGGGCTTGACCTGGCCCAGCATGGTGAACGAGGCTATTCGCTCTGACGGGCGGTTTGGATCGAGGAGAAAACACATGCAACTCGTTATGGCCATCATCAAACCGTTCCGCCTGGACGCCGTTCGCCAGGCCCTGACGGAAGCCGGGGTCCAAGGACTCACCGTTTCCGAAGCCAAGGGGTTCGGCCGGCAGAAGGGGCAGACGGAAATCTACCGTGGTGCCGAGTACAACATCGACTTCGTGCCCAAGGTGCGCCTCGAAGTCGTTGTCGACGAAGATCAGGTGGAAAGCGTCGTCGAGGCGATCCGCTCATCGGCCCATACCGACAAGATCGGCGACGGCAAGATCTTCGTGCTTGAAGTCGGCCAGGCCATGCGCATCCGCACCGGCGAGACCGGACCAGACGCGCTGTAGGGGCTGTTTCCCCGCGCTTTCGCCTGCCGGCGCGGGACACCCCCACCCCAACCTTCCCCCATCGAGGGGAAGGGGTAATCACCTGAACTGAAATCCCATCGCCCTCCCCCCATGTGGGGGAGGGCCAGGGTGGGGAGGAAAGGTCAGGACATTGGCGGTTTTAAGGGGGCGCCGCTGATCCAAGGTCAGCGTTTTCTGGCCAGCATCAGGCCGTCACCGATGGGGACCAGGCTCATGGTCACCCGTTCGTCGGCCTGAACCTTCTTGTTGAGGACGCGGATCGCCTCGGTGGTATCCTTGGTGTTCGATGCATCGGCGACGCTGCCGCCCCAGAGAACGTTGTCGACGGCGATCAGGCCGCCGGTCCGCAGTAAGTCGACGGCACGGTCGAAATAGTCGGGATAGGTCTGCTTCTCGGCATCAATGAAGACGAAGTCGAAATCGCCGGAACGGCCCCCGGTGACGAGCGCGTTCAGCGTCTCGATACCGGGCGCCAGACGCAGGTCGATCTTGTGTGCCACCCCGGCCTCTTCCCAGAACGGGCGGCCGATGGACGGGTATTCATCGGAGATGTCGCAGGCGATGAGCTCGCCGTCGTCGGGCAACGCCAAGGCCACGGCGAGCGCCGAATAGCCGGTGAAGGTGCCGACTTCGATGCAGCGCCGGGCGCCGATCAGTTCGACCAGTAGCGCCATGAACTGGCCCTGCTCCGGCGCGATCTGCCAGCCGGCGAATTCCAGTTCCGCCGTCCTTTCTCGCAAGCGCTTGAGGACGTCCGGCTCGCGCAACGAACCGGCGAGCATGTAGTCGTAGAGCTCATCGGTGATTTCGAGGGTGCGGGTTGACACAGGGGACCTCTCTTCGCCGATCGGGCGGCGCCAGCATCTGGAACCCTGATATAGTGGCATCCATGGACGATGCAACCGAAAGGACCCGGTCGCCGGGGGGCTCGACCTCACCCAGGAAGCGCGCACGGCGAAAGGCCGCGCCGTCCTCAGCTTGCTGAGAAGCTTGGAGGACACACAGTGGTGGCCGCCGGAGAAACTGCGCCGCGAACAATTCCGTTTCGCCGCCAAACTGATAGCCCATGCGCGGGCCACAACATCCTACTACGGCGACCTGCTTTGGGGCCGCAAGGCGCTCGATGCGGACAAACTTGCAGACGGCTTCTGGTCGGAAATTCCCGTGCTGGCGCGGGCGACTGTCAACGCCGAAGCGGACAGGCTGCTGAGCCGGCGAATCCCGGAAGCGCACGGCCCCAAGGACACGATCTACACCTCGGGAACGACGGGCCGCCCGATCCGCGTGGTACGGACCCGATTGGCACTCTGGTATTGGAGTGCCTTGACGCTGCGTGACCATCACTGGCACCGGCGCGACCTCGCGGGCACGCTGGCCGTGATCCGCACCTCGACCAAGGGCGTCGCCGTCTACCCGAAAGGTGCCCGGTTCGGCGCCTGGGGATCTTCCGACCGCGTCTTCAAGACCGGGCCCTGCGTCAGCCTCAACATCAACAGCCGTATCGACGAGATGGCGGAATGGCTGGGGCGCGAGGACCCGGACTACCTGTTGACGCATCCGACGGTGGTTGCCCGGCTGGCGCGCCACTGCCTGGCCGAGGGCATCCGTTTCCCCAGGCTCAAGGAATTGCAGACGCTGTCCGAGATCCTCGGCGGCGAGGTCCGGGCGCTCGCCCGCGAGGCCTGGGACGTTCCGGTTTCCGACATGTATTCCGGCCGCGAGGTCGGCTACATGGCCCTGCAATGCCCCGATCACGAGCACTACCACGTGCAGGGGGAAGCGGTACTGCTCGAGGTCGTCGACGATGCCGGCCGGCCGTGCCGGCCAGGCGAGACGGGCCGGGTCCTCGTCACCACGCTGCACAACTACGCCATGCCGCTGATCCGCTACGAGATCGGCGATTACGCGACGCTGGGCGAATCGTGCCCCTGTGGCCGCGGCTTGCCGGTCCTGACCCGGATCATGGGGCGCAAACAGAACATCTTGCACTTGCCCGGCGGCGGAGAGAAATGGACACTGTTGTCGAGCGGCGACATCCGCGACCTGATGAACCTGGCGCCGATCCGCCAATACCAGTTTGCCCAGGTAGAAACGGACCTGCTCGAGGTCCGTCTCGCCACGGCGCGGGACCTTTCGGAGGACGAGGAGGCGGCGGTCGGCAACTGGACCACCATAAAGTTCGGTGCCGACTTCAGAATCTGTTTCGTTTATGCCGATGAACTCAAGCGGACCAAGGCCGGCAAGTTCCAGGATTTCGTCTGTGAGTTGCCGGAAGAGGCGTGATCAATCCCCCGCCTCGACACGCACCGATGCACCGCCCAGCACTGAACTCAGGACGCTGACGTCCTCGACGGCGTCGCCCCAGACGTTGGCCGGCGAGGCCAGCCGGATCTCGTCGCCGTGTGAGGCCGGCGTTGGGCCCCAGGCGATGGCGATGCAGCTGCCGGCCAGCCAAAAGGCGATCTCGCCGGCCTTGGGTGTATCGGTGGCGTCGGCTTCCGGCGGCGCCGATACCGGTGCGTCGAAATAGACCTCGTCGCCCCAGGTCCGGGCCGTCGCGGTGAAGGGCAGGGCGTCGAGGATGGCCTGAGCCGACGGCGTGTCGCGCGGTTCGACCGTTAGAGTGATATCGCCGATAATCATGCGAACCAAGGCCATCACGTCCGTCCGTCGTTTTCCGTTTTATTGAAGCATTTCAGATGTTTCGTCGTCATCGTCTTCCGGCGGCAACGGCGAAGCGGCGCCGGCCTGGTGGTGAATCATCCGCCAGCGCCCGCCGTCGCGGACGAAGATGTTGGTCGCCAGGAGCGCACCGGCGGTCAATGCCTCGTAACAGATGACATAGGCGATGTCGCCTCTGATGAAGGCCTGCGCATCGCGACAGGTGACCTCGGGCGAGGCCTCGTTGGTTAGGATACGGTCCCAACTGTCCATGACCTCCTCGTAGCCGAACAGCGGCGGCCAACCCGGATGCAGGCAGGTGATCCGCTCGTCCGACGACCAGACGTCGGTCATAGCCTCCAGGTCGCGGTTGGTAAATGCCGCGTAGAAGGCCTCGTTGGCGAACAGGACAGCCGCCGTGTCGGTCATCGATCGCTCCTTAAGTTCAGCATTTCGAAGAGTTTAGCCCGTGCGGACGGATCGACTCAAACATAGGGTGGTCCGACGAACCAGGCGACCAGGGAACGGCGCAATCCGGTCTCGACCGGGTTGACCCGGTGGTAGAGCGACGATGGAAACACGATCGCCGACCCTCTTTTCCGGGCATCGCTCAGGACATGCACGCGTCTGTCCGGTGCGTCCGGTGGCGAATTGAGCTCCTCGATGCAGAAGTCGCCGCCGGTGAAGTCGCCGTCGTTGCTGAGCGCGATGGCAATGGTCACCTTGCGGATCATCCCTGGCCACCGCGACTCCTGATCGTAGGCCTTGCGACGCTGGTCGGCATGCCAGGTGTAGTACTGCCCAGGCCCGTATCTGGTGTATTGCACGGACTCCGCCTCGCTCAGTTTCCAACCCCAGTAGAGCCGGTTAGTCTCGAATACGAAATCAGTTAACTGATTGTAAACCCAAGAACTTTCCGGCGTATCTCGGATCCAGGAAACGGTCGAATAGCGAAGGTTGTTGTCCGGGTCATAGGCGACCGAGGCGGCTATCGGATCAAGGGCTTCTCCGATCTCGATAATACGGTCACAGAACTCATCCGAGAAATGGGATTCGAAGACGCAAAACGGGTATTCGAGACGCACGTCGATGGGACCTCGGATCAACGGAGGGAATGCGTTTGGTAGCATGCCATTGAATGCCGGAAAATCATCAAAAATTTAAGCGCAGGGACATGACCTTAGATGACATAAACCCCTGATTTCGGGTGATTCCCAAGGGGAAGGGCATAAAATCGAACAATAGGCACCACTCATCCCGCGCAGTTTCGATTTGATCCGGGTCGGGCCGGAGCGCGGGGAATCTTTTTGCGAGGTCAACCATGGCTGAAGAAGGCGTCACCCCAAACGAAGAGGTCGATGAAGAGGAAGAGGAGGAGGAACAAAGTTCCGACGATCGCCAAACCCTCGATGATCTGACCGTCCTTACCGATACGACGTCGCCGCTCGACGACGGCGAGGAACAGGGCGCCGGCGACGATACCCTGGAGTGGGAGGAACCCGCCGCCAGCCAGTCGTTATCGACCATCCATACCGGGTCGCGACCGACCGACGCCGAGTTGATGGCCAACCTGGTGCCTGAAGGGGATACCATCATCGAGGAAGGCGAGATCGTGCCGCCCGAGGAAGTGGTTGGTGCCGAACTGCCCGAGGTGGATGCCGAGCTTCCCGAGACCGAACCGGATCCCGAACCGGAGCCTGAGGACGAAGACGTAGAGGTCGAGGATGCTCTCGGCGATGAGGACACCGCCATTCCGCTCAACATCGACCCGGGCGACGCGGCCGAGGTCCTGATCGAGGGCGTGCCGGACGGCGCCGTGCTCTCCGCCGGTACCGATAACGGCGACGGCACCTGGACCCTGACCGCGGAAGAACTGGAGGGGCTAACGATCACGCCACCGGCCGATTCGGATGTCGATTTCACATTGCAGGTCACTGGTGAAGGGGAGACCCAGGATCTCGAGGTAACGGTCAACGCCGTTGCCGATGCGCCGACGGCCACGGCTGAGGATGCGACGGGTCAGGAAGACACAGCGATCGCCCTCGACCTGGGTTCGGCCCTGACGGATATCGACGGGTCGGAATCCCTCTCCATCACCATCGACGGCGTCCCCACGGGCGCCGCTCTCTCTGCCGGCACCGATAACGGCGACGGCACCTGGTCGGTATCGTTGGAGGACCTTGACGGCATCACCATTACGCCGCCTCAAGATTTTAATGGCGAGATCCCGCTGACATTGATTACCACGTCGACGGAGGCCGACGGTGGCGACAGCGCGACGACGACGGTGCCCTTCACTGTCACGGTCACAGACACCATCGATGGTGAAGACGCGGACGGGTACGAAGACCAGGCCATTTCGCTCGATATCGACCCCGCCGCCGCGACGTCGATCGACCTCGGCAACATCCCGGACGGTTCGACCCTGACCTATGTGGACGACCAGGGGGCGACACAAACCATTTCCTTCACCGGCAATTCGGCCACTTTGACGGCGGACCAGTTGAACGGCCTCGCCATCACGCCGCCCGCCGATTCTGACGTCAACTTCACGCTCAACGTCACCGCCGACGGCTTTACCGACACCATGGATGTGACGGTGCGTGCGGTCGCCGACATGCCGACCGTATCGGCCCAGGACGCCACCGGTGGCCAGGACGCCGCCGTGCCGCTCGACCTGTCGTCCGCGTTGACCGACCTCGACGGATCCGAAGTGCTGTCGGTAACCATTTCGATCGATAGCGGTGTGCCCGACGGTGTGACGTTCTCTGCCGGTACCGACAACGGTGACGGAACCTGGACCTTCACCGCCGATCAGTTGGACGGTTTGACGATCACGCCGCCGCCGGGCTTCTCGGGCGACATTCCGCTGTCGATGGAAGCGACGGCGACCGAACTCGACGCTGAGGGCGACGGTCCGCCGTCAACGGCGACCAACACCATCGATTTCAACGTCACCATCACCGAAGAGGGGCAGTTCCAGACGACCGATGCCGTCGGTGACGAGGACACCGGTATTCCGCTCGAGATCGACCCCGGAACGGCGGCGACCGTGACGATCGGCGATGTGCCGACGGGCGCAACGTTGAGCGCCGGCACCGACAACGGCAACGGCACCTGGACGCTGACGGCGGCTGAACTGGACGGCCTGACGATCACGCCGCCGGCCGACTCGGACGTCGATTTCACACTCAATGTCACGGCCGACGGCGATAGCCAACCGCTGGACGTCACCGTCAATGCCGTCGCCGATACCCCGACCGCAACGGCGGCCGATGCGACCGGTACGGAAGATACGGCGATACCGCTCGACCTGACATCCGCGCTCACCGATGTGGACGGTTCGGAAGTCCTGTCCGTGACGCTTTCGATCGGTGACGGTATTCCCGACGGCACGACATTCTCGGCCGGTACCGACAACGGTGACGGCACATGGACATTCACGGCCGGCGAACTGGTCGGGCTGGAAGTTACCCCGCCGCCCAACTTCTTCGGCGAAATCCCGTTCGACTTGACGGCTACGTCGACGGAACAGGACGGTGGCGACACGGCCTCGACGACCGTACCGTTCACGGTCACCGTCGAGTCCGCCAGCGACATCGAATTCGAACACGCGGCCGGCGTCGAAGACACGGCCATAGCGCTTACCATCGACGGCACGCTTATCGACGGCAATTCGCTCAACATCAGCAACATTCCGGACGGTGCGGTGCTCGAGTACGTCGACGGGACCGGAGCGACCCAGCAGATCGCCATTATCGATGGCACGGCTGACTTGACGCTTGATCAGTTGAACGGCCTGCAGATCACGCCGCCGCCCGACTCGGATGTCGATTTCTCCCTGACCCTGACCGCCGATGGCGTCAGCGAGGAAATGCACGTGACGGTCGATGCCGATGCCGACGCACCGACGGCGACGGCCGAGGACGCGGTCGGGCTCGAGGACAACCCCATCGATCTCGACCTGAGTGCGGCCCTGACTGACGTCGACGGATCCGAATCCCTCTCGTTCACCATTCAAGGCGTGCCCGACGGTGCCGTTCTCTCCGCCGGCACCGATAACGGCGACGGCACTTGGTCCTTGGTCTCGGGCCAGTTGACCGGTTTGACGATCACGCCGCCCGTCAACTTCGAGGGCGAAATCCCGATGACCCTCGTCGCCACGTCGACGGAGGCTGACGGCGGTGACTTCGAGACGACCGAGGTGCCGTTCACGGTCACCGTCGAGCCGGATCTGACCAAGCCGGACTTCGAGGCGACGGCGGCCGAAGGTTTCGAGGACAACGCCATCGCGCTCGATATCGACCCCGGTACGGTCGACGTCGTGACCATCGGTAACGTTCCCACCGGCGCCGTCTTGTCGGCGGGAACCGACAACGGCGACGGTACGTGGACAGTCGATGCCGGCGACCTGGCCGGCATCACCATTACGCCGCCCCAGGATTCTGACGAGGAATTCACCCTGACCGTGACCGGTACGGATATTTCCGGTAACACGCAGACTCTCGATGTTCCGGTTACGGTGCACGCCGTGGCCGACCGCCCCGATCTCGACGTGACCAGTTCCATCGGAGACGAGGACACCTCTATTCCGTTGACCATCGCGTCGAACCTGACCGATACGGACGGATCGGAAACCCTCAGTCTGTCCATCGACATCATCGGCATCCCGGAAGGGGCGACCCTGACCTATGTCGACGACCAGGGCGACACGCAGAGCATTACGATCACGGACAATTCCGCGTCCCTCACGCAAAACCAGCTGAACGACTTGTCGATTACGCCGCCGCAGGACTACTACGGCGACATCACGCTGCAGGTTACGTCGACGTCGACGGAAGGGGCCGAGGACGCCTCGCCGTCATCGGCGGCGACGACGGCGACGTTCGGTGTCACGGTCCGGCCCGTCAACGACGACCCGGATGTCACGGCGACCAATGTCTCCGGCGACGAAGACACGGCTATCAACCTGGACATCTCGGCGGCCATGTCCGCCGAGACGACGGTCGGCGTCGAGTCTGTCCTGTTGGGCGGTATCCCATCTGGATCGACGTTGACCTACGTCGATGACCAGGGCGCCACGCAAAGCATCAGCTTCTCGGGCTCGGTTGCCAACCTGTCGCCGGATCAGCTGAACGGCCTGTCGATTACGCCGCCGCAGGATTTCAATGGCGTCATCAACATGACGGCCACGGCCTTCTCGGAAGACGGCGGTGTCGACGTGGCGCCGTTCAACGTTGATGTGGCGGCGATCGCCGACCTCGAGGTGGTCGACACGGCGACCGGTAACGAAGACACGGCCATTGCGCTCGATATCCAAGCCGCACCGGACGAAAGCGTCACCATTTCCGGTGTTCCCGACGGCGCGTCGCTGAGTGCCGGTACGGACAACGGTGACGGCACCTGGACACTGACGTCCGAACAGCTCGACGGATTGACCATCACGCCGCCTGCCGATTCCGACGCCGATTTCACGCTGGGTATCGTATCCGGCGAACTCAGCGATACCATCGACGTCACCGTCAACGCCGTGGCCGATGCCGCCGACCTGACGACGGCAGCGGCGAGCGGCAGTGAGGACACGGCTATTCCGCTCACCATCAATACCGGCCTAGCCGACACCGACGGCTCCGAGTCACTGTCGATCAACATCGGCGATATCCCGACCGGCTCGGTGTTGACCTACGTGGATGACCAGGGCGCGACCCAGACGCTGACCGTCACCGACGGATCGGTCGACGTGACGGCCGATCAGCTGAATGGCCTGCAAATCACGCCGCCGGACGACTATTCGGGCAGCTTCGACCTCAGCGTCACGGCGACGACGACGGAAGCCGAGGGCGGCGACACGGCTGTTACCACCGGCACACTGAGCGTTGACATCACCGGTGTTGCCGACGCGCCGACTCTCGATCTGACGACGCCGGCGACCGGCACCGAGGACACGGCTATTGCTCTCAACATCAACACCGCCGTTACCGACGCGTCTGAAACCCTGAGTGTCACGGTCAGCGGCGTTCCGACCGGTGCGACATTGAGCGCCGGTACCGATAACGGTGACGGCACCTGGACTCTGTCCGCTGATGATCTGACCGGCTTGACGGTTACGCCGCCCGCCAATTCGGATGTCGATTTCCAACTGTCGGTGACCGCGACCTCGACGGACGGCACGGACACGGCGACAACTAGCGGCACCATCGACGTTTCGGTTGCCGCCGACGCCGATACGCCGACCCTCGACCTGACGACGCCGGCAACCGGTGACGAGGATACGGCGATTGCCCTCAATATTAACCCGGGCCTGACCGATACGGACGGGTCCGAATCGCTTTCGATCACCATCGCGGGCGTCCCGAACGGTGCGACGCTGAGCGCCGGCACCGACAACCTGGACGGCACCTGGACTCTGTCACCGGATGACCTGAACGGACTGACGATCACGCCGGACGACAATTTCGACGGCACCTTCGATCTCGCCGTGACGGCGACGGCGACGGAAGCCGACGGCGGCGATACGGCGGTTGCGTCCGGGACGTTGACCGTTGACGTGGCGGCCGTGGCCGACACCCCGACCTTGACCCTGAGCGATGTAAGCGGTGCCGAAGACACTGGAATCCCGCTCAGTATTGCTGTTGGCGGTGACGACGATATCGCCTCCGTCGTTATTTCCGGCGTGCCAACCGGCGCCAGCCTGTCGGCCGGTACCGACAACGGCGACGGTACCTGGACTCTGACGACGGACGATCTCGCCGGCCTGACGGTGACGCCTCCCGCCGATTCCGATGCCGACTTCCAGCTCTCCGTGACGGCAACGGCCGTCGACGGTTCCGACACGGCAACGGCGAGCGGTACGATCGACGTCGCCGTTACCGGCGTCGCCGATACGCCGACCCTCAACCTGACGGCGGCGGCCGGTGACGAAGAGGCGGCCATACCGTTGAACATCCAGACCGGATTGACCGACACGGACGGCTCCGAGAGCCTGTCGATCTCGATTTCCGGCATCCCTGACGGCGCCGTCCTTGCCTCCGGCGGCGTGCCTATCGACATCACCAACGGCACCGCCGATTTGACGCCGGTGCAGCTCAACAACCTGACGATCACGCCGCCGGCGGATTCCAGTCAGGACTTCCAGCTGTCGGTGACCACGACCTCGACCGAGGCCGATGGTGACACGGCCTCGACCAGTGGCACCCTCGACGTCACCGTTAACGGTGTCGCAGACACGCCGACCCTGGACTTGACGGCCAACGTCACCGGCACCGAGGACACGGCCATCCCGCTCACCATCAACGCCGGCGTTACGGATGCCGACGAAACCCTGTCGGTGATCCTCAACAACATCCCGGACGGCGCCACGCTGACCTATGTGGACGACCAGGGCGCGACGCAGGACATCAGTTTCACGGGCACCGCGGCGACGCTGACGCCTGATCAGCTGAACGGCCTGGCAATCACGCCGCCACCCGATTCCAACGACAACTTCCAGTTGGCGGTGACGGCGATCTCCAATGACGAGGGCGACACTGCGACCTCGAGCGGCGTCCTCAACGTCGGCGTCGTCGGTGACGCCGACGCGCCGATCGTCAATCTGTTCGATGCGCAAGGCACCGAAGACAACGCCATTTCGCTCAACATCAGCGCCGGGCTTTCGGATACGGACGGTTCCGAGACCCTGTCGTCGGTGACCATTTCCGGTGTGCCGCAGGGTGCCGTCCTCAGCGCCGGTACCGACACCGGTTCCGGCACCTGGATCGTCAGTGCCGACGACCTGGCCGGTCTCTCCATCACGCCGCCCGAGGACTTCTCGGGGAGTTTCGACCTTTCGGTGGCCGTGACCTCAACCGAGAACGACGGTGACACGGCGACGACGACCGGCACCATGACCGTCGATGTTTCGGGCGTTGCCGACGCTCCGACCCTGGTTCTCGACAGTGCCGCCGGCATTGAGGACAAGGCCATCGCCCTCGATATCAACGCCGGCCTCACGGACGATTCCGAATCGCTGGCGATTTCGATCTCCGGTATCCCCGACGGCGCCGTCCTCAATTACGTCGACGACCAGGGCGCCACCCAATCGATTACCGTATCGAACGGCGGTGCGACCCTGACGTCTGAGCAGTTGAACGGTCTGACCGTAACGCCGCCTGCCGATTCCAATGAGGACTTCTCGTTGACGGTAACGGCCTCGTCGACCGACGGTTCCGACACGGCGACGACGACCGGGACCATCGACGTCACCGTTTTCGGCGATGCCGATATGCCGACACTTGACCTGTCGACGCCGATTTCCGGTGAGCAGGGTACGACGATTCCGCTGACCATTGATGCCGGACTGACCGATACGGACGGTTCGGAAACCCTGTCGATCACCATCGGCAACATCCCGGACGGTGCCGTTTTGGCGTCGGGCGGCGTGCCGATAACCATCACCGACGGGTCGGCCGAGTTGACCCAGGTTCAGCTCAATAACCTGACGATCACGCCGCCGCCGGGTAGCGCCGATGACATGGCGCTGCTGGTCACCGCGACATCGACCGAGGACGACGGAGATACCGCACAAAAGAGCGGCATCCTGCAGATCGACGTCCAGGACGGAACGGCGCCGCCGACGCTGACTCTCACGGATTCGGCCGGTGTCGAGGACAACGCCATCGGGCTGAATATCGGTGCGACCGATGTCAGTTCGATCGTCATTTCCAATGTTCCGAACGGCGCCACGCTGAGTGCCGGTATCGACAACGGCAACGGCACCTGGACGCTGACCCAAGCCGACCTTGGCGGCCTGACCATCACACCGCCCGCGGATTCGGACGTCGACATGACGCTGACGGTCACCGCCACCGGCACCGACGGCACGACCACGTCGGGCACGCTTGATGTCGACGTGGCGGCGGACGCCGACACGCCGACGCTCGACCTGACGGATGCGGCCGGACAGGAAGACTCGGCTATCGCATTGAATATTGATCCCGGCCTGACCGATACGGACGGCTCGGAGAGCCTGTCGATCACCATCACCGGCGTACCAAATGGCGCCACGCTGAGTGCGGGTACGGACAATCAGGACGGTACCTGGACGCTGACCGAACAGCAATTGGACGGCCTGGAGATCACGCCGCCGGCGGATTTCAACGGCAGCTTCGATCTCGGCGTCACGGCGACGGCGACGGAAGCGGACGGTGGTGACACGGCGACGACATCGGGCACGCTGTCCGTCGACGTCTCGGCGGTCGGTGATGGCGTCAACCTGACGTTGTCCGATGCGGCCGGTGTCGAGGACAATGCCATTCCGCTGACCATCACGGCCGATACGACGGACGGTTCCGAGACTCTCAGTGTGTCCATCGCCGACATTCCGGCTGGTGCGACGCTGAGCTACGTCGACGGCAACGGTGACACGCAGTCGATCACGGTGACCAACGGCACGGCGGACCTGACGCCGGATCAGCTGAACGGCCTGGCCATCACGCCGCCGGCGGACTCGGATGTCGACTTCGCCCTCGACGTGACGGCGACCTCGACGGACGGCACGGACACGGCGACGACCAACGGCAGCCTCAGCGTTTCGGTTGCGGCTGATGCGGATACGCCGACACTGGATTTGAGTGACGCGGCAGGAACGGAAGACAATGCCATCGCGCTTACCATCAATCCCGGCCTGACCGATACGGACGGTTCGGAGGGCCTGTCCGTCTCGATCGGCGATATCCCGGCCGGCTCGACCCTGACCTATGTGGACGACCAGGGCGCGACGCAGACGATCACGGTGACCAACGGTTCGGCCGACCTGACGGCCGATCAGTTGAACGGCCTGCAGATCACGCCGCCGGACGACTTCTCCGGTTCCTTCGACCTCGCCGTCACGGCGACGGCGACGGAAGCGGACGGCGGCGACACGGCGACGACCTCGGGCACGCTGACGGTCGACGTTGCGGCAGTCGCCGACGAAGCCGATTTGACGGTCTCCGATGCCTCCGGTCTGGAGGACACGGCGATCGCGCTCGACATCGACGCCGGCGTGACCGATGCCGGTGAGAGCCTGTCGATCACGATCAGCGGCGTTCCCGACGGGGCGACCCTCAGTGCCGGTACGGAAAACCCGGACGGCACGTGGACGCTGACGGAACAGCAGCTGGACGGCCTGACGGTGACGCCGCCGGCGGATTCCAACGAGAACTTCCAGCTGACCGTGAGCGCGACGACGACGGACGGCACGGACACGGAGACGGTGACGAGCACGCTTGACGTGTCGGTGACCGGCGATGCGGACGCGCCGGCGGCGACGGTTCAGGACGAGACGGGTACGGAAGACACCTGGATCCAGCTTAATCTGGATTCGGCGCTCAGCGATACGGACGGCTCGGAGAGCCTGACGATCACCATCACGGACGTTCCCGACGGCGCGCTGCTGGCGCCGGGTACGGACAACGGTGACGGCACCTGGTCGGTGACGCCTGCGGAACTGCCGCAGGTCTGCATCCTGCCGCCGGATGACTTCTCGGGCGAGATCACGATGAGCCTGAACGTGACGGCGACGGAGAACGACGGCGACACGGAGACGACGTCGCAGTCGTTCAAGGTCACGGTCGAGGGCGATGCCGATGCACCGACGGTGACGGTGAGCGACGCCTCCGGGACCGAGGATACGGCCATTCCGCTGACGATCGATGCCGGTGTCACGGACGCCTCCGAGACGCTGTCGATCTCTATCGGCGACATCCCGGACGGGGCGACGCTGACCTATGTGGACGGCAACAATGAGACGCAGACGATCACGGTGGAAAACGGTTCGGCCGACCTGACGGCGGATCAGCTGAACGGCCTTTCGATCACGCCGCCGGCGGATTCCAACGAGGACTTCCAGCTCTCGGTAAGCGCCACCTCGACGGACGGCACCGACACGGCGACGACGACCAGCACGCTCGACGTCGCGGTCACCGGTGACGCCGATGCGCCGACGCTCGAAGCCAGCATCGACGACGGCACCTTCTCGAGCGGCGGCACGCCGGAGAGTGATCCGGTAACCGTGGACATCGCTAATGACGGCGCGCTGACCTTCAGCGGCGCCTCCTCCTACGGCGATATCGCTTATTCGACGGGCGAAATAGAAATTTCCGCCGACGATAGCGGCACCTTCAACCTGCAGTCCCTCGAACTCGGCCGTTGGGGCGGCGACGGCATCGTCGTCAAGGCTTATGACGAGAACGGCAACGAGATCACCTCGCAGTCGATTTCCATGGGCAGCAGCTACGGCGTCGGCGGCACCGTCGACTTCTCCGACGTCTCAGGCTTCGACGGCGTCCATTCCATCGGCATCAGCAACCCGGGCGGCTACATCAAGGTCGGCGATGTAACGACGACGACCGGTGATGCCGACGGCGGCGACGCGGTCACGACCTACGACCTGGACGTCAACACGGCCCTGACCGACACCGATGGTTCGGAAACCCTGTCGGTGACGATCAGCGACGTGCCGGACGGCGTCACGCTCAGCGCCGGGACAGACAACGGCGACGGCACCTGGTCCGTCGATCCGGCTGACCTGGACGGACTCGAGATGACCGTACCGGAAGGTACCGAGGACTTTAGCGTCACTGTTTCCGCGACGGCGACGGAGAACGACGGAGACACGGAAACGACGACGCAAACCATCGATGTCGGCTCCCTCGACACGGTCGCTGAAACGCCGACCGTCACGGTCCAAGACGCGGCCGGTCTCGAGGACGCCGACATCGCCATCACCATCAATGCGGCGCTCGGTGACACGGACGGGTCTGAGACCCTGTCCGTCACCATCGGCGACGTACCGGACGGCGCCACGCTCAGTGCCGGCACCGACAACGGCGATGGCACCTGGACTATTGACCCGGCTGACCTCGACGGCCTGTCGATCACGCCACCGGCGGACAGCGATGCCGACTTCACCTTGAGTGTCTCCGTTACGGCGACGGAAACCCTTTCCGGCGACACGTCCACTGTAACCGCGGAGCTCGACGTTTCCGTGGAAGCCGTGGCGGACGCCCCGACTCTGGATACGGCGGACGCCTCGGGCACGGAAGACAATGCCATTGCGCTCAACATCACGTCCGGTCTGACGGATACGGATGGCTCCGAGTCGCTCAGCATCACCATCTCCGGTGTTCCGGACGGAGCGACGCTGTGCGCCGGCACCGAGAATCAGGACGGCACCTGGACTCTGTCCGCCGATCAACTGAACGGTCTGTCGATCACGCCGCCAGCCGATAGCGATGCCGATTTCACGCTGTCTGTCGCCGCGACGACGACGGATGGTGCCGATACGAAAACCGTGACAGCCAGTCTCCCGGTCTCGGTAGCGGCCGATGCGGACACGCCGACGCTGAACCTGGCCGATGCTTCTGGGTCGGAAGACAACGCCATCGCGCTCAACATCGATCCGGGTCTCGGCGACACGGACGGTTCGGAAAGCCTGTCGATAACCATCTCCGGTGTTCCGGACGGTGCGACCCTCAGTGCCGGTACGGATAATCAGGACGGCACCTGGACTCTGGATGCCGATGACCTGAACGGCCTGACCATCACGCCGCCCGACGACTATTCCGGCAGCTTTGACTTGAGCGTCACGGCGACGGCGACGGAAGCCGACGGCGGCGACACGGCAACGACATCCGGCACCATCACGGTCGACGTGGCCGGTGTGGCCGATGCGGCCGACCTCTCGGTCTCCGATGCCTCGGGCACCGAGGATCAGGCGATTGCGCTGAACATCGACGCCGGTGTGACGGATTCGTCTGAATCCCTGAGCATTACCATCAGCGGTGTTCCGGACGGGGCGACCCTGTCGGCCGGCACCGAGAACCAGGACGGCACGTGGACTCTGACCGAACAGCAACTGGACGGCCTGACGGTGACGCCGGCCGCCGATTCCGATGCCGACTTCACCCTGACGGTCAACGCGACGACGACGGACGGCACGGATACGGAGACGGTATCCGGCACCATTGACGTCTCGGTTGCCGCCGATGCCGATGCGCCGACGCTGAACCTGGCCGATGCCTCCGGCACGGAAGACAACGCCATTGCGCTCAACATCAGTGCCGGTCTGACCGACACGGATGGATCCGAGTCGCTCAGCATCACCATTTCCGGTGTTCCGGACGGAGCCACATTGTCTGCGGGCACGGAGAACCAGGACGGCACGTGGACACTGGATGCGGGCGACCTGCAAGGTCTGACCATCACGCCGCCGGCGGACTCGGATGCCGATTTCACGCTCAGTGTTGCGGCGACGTCGACGGACGGCTCCGACACGGCGACGACCAGCGGCACCATCGACGTCTCGGTGGCGGCCGACGCGGACACGCCGTCACTCAACCTGAGTGACGCCTCCGGAACGGAAGACAACGCCATCGCGCTCAACATCAGTGCCGGTCTGACCGACACGGATGGATCCGAGTCGCTCAGCATCACCATTTCCGGTGTTCCGGACGGAGCCACATTGTCTGCCGGTACCGAAAACCAGGACGGCACGTGGACGCTGGAGGCCGGCGACCTGCAAGGTCTGACCGTTACGCCGCCGGCGGACTCGGATGCCGATTTCACGCTCAGTGTTACGGCGACGTCGACGGACGGCTCCGACACGGCGACGACCAGCGGCACCATCGACGTCTCGGTGGCGGCCGATGCGGACACGCCGTCACTCAACCTGAGTGACGCCTCCGGAACGGAAGACAATGCCATCGCGCTCAACATCGATCCGGGTCTCGGCGATGCGGACGGCTCGGAGAGCCTGAGCGTCACCATCTCCGGCGTTCCGGACGGCGCGACCCTCAGCGCGGGTACGGAAAACCAGGATGGGACCTGGACTTTGGATGCCAATGACCTCAACGGGCTGACGATTACTCCGCCGGACGATTATTCGGGTAGCTTTGACTTGAGCGTCACGGCGCCGGCGACGGAAGCCGACGGCGGCGACACGGCAACGACATCCGGCACCATCACGGTCGACGTGGCCGGCGTCGCCGACGAAGCGGACTTGACGGTTTCCGATGCTTCCGGCACGGAAGATCAGGCAATCGCGCTGAACATCGACGCCGATGTAACGGATTCGTCCGAATCCCTGTCGATCACCATCAGCGGCGTTCCGGACGGCGCGACCTTGTCGGCGGGTACGGAGAATCAGGACGGCACCTGGACCTTGACCGAGCAGCAGTTGGACAACCTCACGATCACGCCGGCCGACGACTATTCGGGTTCCTTCGATCTGACGGTTACGGCGACGGCGACGGAAGCAGACGGCGGTGATACGGCGACGACCTCGGGAACGATCACGGTCGACGTGGCGGACGTGGCCGAGGAAGTGACGTTGACGCTGGACGATTCGACCGGTGTCGAGGACAACGCCATTGCGCTCAATATCGATACCTCCGGTGATGCTGCTTCGATCACCATCTCCGGTGTTCCGGACGGGGCGACGCTCAGTGCAGGCACGGAGAACCAGGACGGCACCTGGACGCTGACGGACGCTCAGTTGGACAACCTGACGGTGACACCGCCGGCCGACAGCGACGCGGACTTCACCCTGACGGTGACGGCAACGTCAGCCGACGGCACGGAAACGACGGGAACGGTCGACGTCACGGTAACCGGCGACGCCGATGCGCCGACGCTTTCGGCCGACGCCACCTACAGCGACACGGAAGCGGTCGCGACGACCATCGACGTGCCGCAGTCCATCACCGATGCGGCAACCGGCGATAATACGGTCACCGCCTCCAACGTACCGAACGGCGCGACGCTCAGCGCCGGTTCGGACAACGGCGACGGTGCCTGGACGCTCGCGGCCGGCGACGTCGACGGCCTGACCGTGACGCCGGCCGACGGGTCGACGGACACGATGTCGCTCTCGTTCGAGGTCTCGGGCACGGGCGGTTCCGGCGACAGCCTCGCCTCCGAAAACTTCGACAGCGGTGTTTCCGGCTGGAGCGGCGGTGCCACCAGTTCGGGTGGTCAGATGAAGCTGCAAGGTGACACCAGCACCTCGAAGACTTTCGACTTTGGTTCCGAACATGGCGGCCAAACGGTCACCATCAGCTTCGATTTCGACGCCGGTTCGGGTTGGGAGGAAAGCGGCCAGTACACGGACTATTTCAATGTTTCCGCCAACGGCTCGGAAGTCCTGGACACGACCGAAGCCGACAGTTCCAGTCATTCGTTCACGGTGACCCTGGATGAAAATGGCCAAGTGACTCTCGAGATGAGCACGAACACGACGGCGTCAAGCGAATACATGATGGTCGACAACCTCGAGATCACCGCCGGCGACGACTGGTCGACGACCCTGGCCAGCGAAACGGTCGACGTGACTCCGGATCCGGAGAACCTGGTTTACGACCTCGATATCACCTCCGCCCTGACCGATACGGACGGTTCCGAGACCCTGTCGATCACGGTCGACGACCTGCCCGATGGCGCTGTCCTCTCGGCCGGCACGGAAAACCAAGACGGCTCGTGGACCCTGGAAGCCGGCGATCTGAACGGATTGACGATATCGGTACCGGATGGTAGCGGCGACTTCAACCTGGCGGTCAGTGCGACGGCGACGGAAGCGGACGGCGACACCAACACCGTGTCGGCAACGGTCTCCGTCGAAGCGCCGGACCTCGAGGCCGACGGCGTTAATTTGGACACCACCGATGCCAGCGGTTCCGAGGATACGGCCATTGCGCTCGATATCGACGCGACGTTGGCTGATACGGACGGCTCCGAAACCGTCAGCATCACCATCTCCGGCGTGCCGGAAGGCGCGACCCTCAGTGCCGGTACCGAGAACCCGGACGGCACCTGGACCCTGGAGGCTGGTGATCTTAGCGGCCTCACGGTTACTCCGGCCACCGATTCCAGCACCGACTTTACGCTGACCGTTTCGGCGACAACGACGGAAGCGAGCACCGGTGATACTTCGACCTCGACCTCGACCGTCGACGTCTCCGTGGCCGGTGTCGCTGATGCACCGACCTTGAGTGTGGAACTCGGCGCTGTGACTGCCACAGGCGGCGAAGACAGCGGCGGTCCGGTCGGGTCGATCACGGTTGCAAATTCGTCGTTCGAGACGGATTCCTTCGGCGATGGCGGGTATTCCAGCGGTAGCGTTTCCGGTTGGAGCGTATCGGGCTCCGGCGGCGCCTGGGATCCCGGTTCCAGCGAGTTCAACGACCAGGGGTCGAGTGACGGAACGCATGGCGTTCCCGAGGGCGAGAACGTCGGCTGGGCCGGCTGGGGTGGCAGCCTGTCGCAAACCGTCGACGGCACCTTCGAGGCCGACCGCAGTTATGAGCTCTCGGTCAATGTTGGCGACGCGGGTTCGAGCAGTTCTCCCGCCTATGAGATCCGTCTCTATGCCGGCGACGAATTGGTCGGTTCGGTCGATCAATCCGACTTCCCGCTGACCGACCAGGAGTTCTCGACGGCGACGATCAGCGTCAACGGATCCGTTTTCGCAGATAACTTCGCCGGATTCGGCGGCGACATGCGTATTGAGCTGGTCCATTCGGGTGGCGACAGTTACGTCACCTTCGACCAGGTCGAACTGAGCGCGGCGGACATCGGCAGCGACGATGGCTACACGCGCGAGCTCGACATCACCTCGTCGCTGACCGATACGGACGGCTCCGAGACCCTGTCGATCACCGTCAGCGACGTGCCGGACGGGGTCACGCTGTCGGCCGGCACCGAAAACCCGGACGGTACCTGGACCTTGTCGTCCGGCGACCTCGACGGGTTGACCATGACGGTGCCCGCCGACACCGCCGACTTCGACCTCTCGGTCAGCGCCACGGCGACGGAAGCGGACGGTGATACCAATACGGTAACCAGCACCGTTTCGGTCACCGAACCGGACCTCGAATCCGATGGTGTTTCGCTGAGCACCAGCGATGCCAGCGGGTCGGAAGACCGGGCCGTCGCGCTCGATATCGGCGCAACGCTGACCGATACGGATGGTTCGGAAACGATGAGCATCACCATTTCCGGTGTTCCGGATGGGGCAACACTCAGCGCCGGTACCGAGAACCAGGACGGTACCTGGACCCTCGACTCGGGCGATCTCTCCGGCCTGACCATCCTGCCGGCCGAAGACTCGGCGACCGACTTCTCGCTGACGGTGACGGCGACGGCGACTGAGACGACTACCGGCGACACGTCGACGACCACATCGACCGTCAACGTCACGGTCGACGGTGTCGCCGATGCACCTGAACTGGCGGTGACCCTTGGATCCGGTACGGAAACCGGTGGCGGCGTCACTCCGGCCGGGTACTGGAACGTGGACGAGACTTCGGGATCGACCTTCTACGACTCGATCGGCGACAACGACGGCGCCATGCACGGCAACTTCGACAAGGACGATAGTGGCGTCTTTGGCACCACGTCGGCCGAGTTCCGTCCCGGCAGTTCCAACGAGTACATCGAGGTCGATCACAGCGACGCCTTGAAGCCGGACAATGGGGCCATAACCATGTGGTTCAACGCCGACGATGTCACCGGCCGCAACGCCCTGGCGTCCTCCGACTCCAGCGGTAACGACGACGGTGGCCACTTCAGCCTCTTCGTCGAGAACGGCCAGATCAGACTGCGCATGCAGGGCGACAACTCGGAAGGAGAGACCAACCTCTACGGTGGTAGTGTTAGCACCGGCGACTGGAACCAGGTCACCGTGACCTGGGGTGACGACGGTGCGCGGATCTACCTGAACGGTGAACAGGTCGCCGTCGACGAGAACTGGACCCGCGGCCTTGAGGGCAACGAGAACCCGTGGACCTTCGGCGCCAACCAGTGGTCGAGCAGCGACAACGTGGCCAACAACCTGCGCGACTACTTCGACGGCCATATGGATGACATCGCCATCTACGACCAGCAGCTGACGGCCGACCAGATCGCCGGCCTCTATGACGACGGCGTTACCGATATGATGAACGCCGGTGATCCCAGCATCGAGTATCCGCTGACCATCACCACGGCGTTGGCCGACACCGACGGCTCGGAGAGCCTGAGCATCACGGTCGACGGTCTGCCGGACGGCGCCGTGCTGTCGGCCGGGACCGAGAACCAGGACGGCACTTGGACGCTTGAATCCGGCGATCTCAGTGGCCTGACCGTCACCGTTCCGTCCGGTGCCGACGACTTCATGCTCAACGTCTCGGCGACGGCGACCGACGAGGGCGGTGACACGCGGACGGCGTCTCAGCTCGTTCAGGCTGATGTCGGCGACGACGGCTTCGATGCCGGCACCACCGGCACCGACGGCGCAGATACCTTGACCGGGTCCTCCGGTGACGATGTCATCTCCGGCGAAGGCGGTGCCGACGATATCGACGCCGGCGACGGCGACGACATGGTCATGGGCGGTGCCGGTGACGACATCATCGACGGCGGTGACGGCGCCGATATCATCGATGCCGGGGCAGGCGCCGACACCATCGAAGGCGGTGCCGGCGACGACCACGTCATGGGCGGTGCCGGGGATGACCTCTTCATCTTCGGATCCGGCGACGGTGCCGATTATTTCAACGGCGGTGACGGCTGGTCGGATACGGTGCAGCTCGAGGGCGTCGACAGCGGCCCGGGCGGTGACTCCGGCTGGACGCTGCAAGTCGACGAAGGAACGACCTACACCGAAACCGAAAGCGGCGTCGAATTCGATGCTGAGGCATCCGGCTCCATCGTCCTCGCCGACGGCAGCGAACTGACTTTCGACAACGTGGAGAAGCTGGAGTGGTAGAGCCAACCACTCCCTAGGTCCTCCGGTCGGGCCGCCATCCGAAAGGGTGGCGGCCTTTCCTTTGCCGGGTGTCGAGGCGTCTGGCAGAATGCGCCGAAATGGAGGTCCGACGAAGCCGACATGCCCCGCCCACGATACGGAAAATACAAACTGTTCGCGCCACTCCACCGGACACGATTTGCCGACATCGTCATCTGCCGTGATCCAGACCTGATGGTCGACGTTGCGGTCAAGGCCTTCAACTTGCGCAATGACGACGGCTCCGAACCGGACCCGGACATTGCCGCGTTCTGGCGCGACCGTTTCCTCCGCGAAGCCCGCGTGCTGGCCCGTATTGACCATCCGCACGTCGCGTCGGTTCGCGAGCTCTCTTACCTCGACGACGGGTCGCCGTACATGGTGATGCCCTTCTACCCGGCGACATTGTCCTTCGAAATCGGCAAGGATACGGACAATCCGAAAACCCTGGCCCGGCTCCCGAAAAACCGTCATGCCCGGTCGATTGCGCTGCCGCGGGCTCTGACAATCCTGCGCCAACTGTTGTTCGCCCTTGGCGAGGTCCATCGTCAGGGGTTGGTGCACCGTGACGTCAAGCCGAGCAATATGCTGCTGACGACGAAAAAGGGCGGCAACATCAAACTTGCCGACTTCGGCATGGTCCAGTTGCCCGACGACACGGCCATACCGGACGGCGAGTTGATGGGAACGGAAGACTACGCGAGCCCGGAACAACAAGCTTCCGAAACGGTCGTCGACCCGCGGGCAGACGTATTCTAGGCGGGAGTCCTGGCCCACCGAATGATTTTCGGCGCCTTTCCCGGTAAAGAGAAAAGCCGACCCGGTACGCCGAACGAAACCCTACCCGGTCCCTTGCTGGACTTTTTAGGTGCCTGCCGCGAGCCGGACCGGGAAAAGCGCCCCAAGGACGGCTTGACGGCGCTCGCCCAGTTGGAGCGCGTTCTCGCTCCACTCCGCTTATGACGACAGGCAGGCTGGGTTTTCCCCAAGCCTTGGGTTAGGGTCCCCCCATGTCGGAGCCGATCTATCACATTTGCCGCCAAGACGAGTGGGAGAGCGCCCAGGCAACTGGGTCCTACCATGGGTCATCCCAGGACGCGGCCGACGGCTTCATCCATTTTTCGACGGCGTTGCAAGTCCGTACCAGCGCTGCCAAACACCGGGCCGGTCAAACGGGCCTGGTCCTGCTGACCGTCGACCCCGATCCGTTGGGGGACGCACTCAAATGGGAGCCGTCGCGGGGCGGCGATCTGTTCCCACACCTCTACGGGCCATTGTCGGTGGCGGCCGTGATTCGAGCCGACCCGCTGCCCTTGGGAGATGACGGATTGCACGTTTTCCCCGCCGCCGTCGACGGTGGGAGCTGAGGCCCGGCTATGATCGATCTCTATCCGCTGGTCGGCCCAATCCTGCGCCGGTTCGATCCCGAAACGGCCCACGGCTTGGCCATTGCCACCTTAAAGTCGGGGCTCGTACCGCCTTCTGGACAACCGGAAATTCCCATACTCGAAATCAATCTCTGGGGACGCCGCTTCACCAATCCGGTCGGTCTCGCCGCCGGGTTCGACAAGAACGCCGAGGTCGCCGACGCCATGCTCGGCCAGGGCTTCGGTTTCGTCGAGATCGGCAGCGTGACGCCGCGTCCGCAGGCCGGGAACCCGAAGCCGAGGCTGTTCCGCCTGCCTGCCGACCGGGCTGTCATAAACCGTATGGGCTTCAACAACGACGGTGCCGATGTCGTCGCCGCACGGCTGGCCAACCGCCGTCGGCGGCAAACCGGCTTCCTCGGCGTCAATCTCGGCAAGAACAAGGATACCGAAGATGCCCTCGACGATTACCGGATCGGTATCGAGAAACTTGCGCCTTTTTCCGACTATGTCGTCGTCAACGTGTCGTCGCCGAACACGCCTGGATTGAGGGCCCTGCAGGGCCGCGAACCCCTGGCCCGCCTGCTGTCCGGCGTGCGAAGTGCGCTCGACGGTCTGTCCCTCGACCCGTCTCCTCCGCTGCTGCTCAAGGTGGCGCCCGATTTGACCGAGGAGGACAAAAGGGACATCGCCGAAGTGGTGATCGCGGAAGCCATCGACGGCTTGATCGCTACCAATACCACCATCGAACGGCCGCAAACGTTGATCGATGATCGAAAATCGGAACCCGGGGGCCTCAGTGGCGCGCCCCTGTTCGAGCCTTCGACCCGCGTCCTCGCTGATTTCTATGCGCTGACGAAGGGGCGGGTGCCATTGATCGGTGTCGGCGGTGTGTCCGATGGTGCTGGTGCCTACAGGAAGATCCGGGCCGGCGCGTCGCTGGTTCAGCTCTACTCGGCGCTCGTTTACGACGGACCGGCCCTGGTCGTCCGGATCAAGAGCGAGCTGGCGGTGCTTTTGGAGAGGGACGGGTTCACGTCAGTCGCCGACGCCGTTGGCTCCGATCATCGTTGATGGGCCGGATGGCGTGCGTCGCCCTCGATGTGGAACCGGGACCGCAACACCCTGAACAGGATCGGTGCCGTAAAAACCATCACCGCGATCCTCAGCAGGTGATGGGTCGACACCATCGCCGGGTCGATCTCGAGGGCGAGGCTGATCAGGGACATTTCGGCCAGCCCGCCCGGCGCGAAGCACAGCCAAATGGACTCGAACGGCAGGCCGGTCACGTGATGTAGGACCGTCGCGAAAGCTGCCGCCAGTCCGACCATGAAGACGGTCGATACTGTAGCCGACCCGAAAACCTTGAAGACGCGCGTCAGTCGGACTCCGGAAAACCGCGCGCCGATGCCGGATCCGATAATCACCTGGGCGATGTTGACGACCTCGGTCGGCGGTTTGGCTGACGCCGTTCCAGTGACGTGTACGATAGCAGTAGCGATCAGAGGACCGAGGAGGAACGGTGAGGGAAGGCGGGCGTAATATGCGGCGGCATATCCGATCACTGCGCAGAGCGCCAGAACGGTCACTTCCTTGAAACCGATGTCCGCAAAAGTACCGAGCATCGTGACGGTGCCCGGTTCGTAGCCGACGAACAACTTGAACCAGAGGGGAATGATCATCACCGTCAACAAGATTCGGACACTGTGGGTGAGAGCAACGGTTCGCTCGTCTGCGCCGAAATCCTGCGCGACGATGGTCATCGTCGCCAGACCGCCGGGAGTGGCCGAGAAATAGGAACTGACCGCGCCCATGCCGACGATACGGTAAAAGAACCAGAAAGCACCGGCCATGGTGAGCGCTATGAATACGACGAGCGCCGCAAGGCTCGGCAGCCAAAGACCGGCCTTTCCCACGGCCTCCGGCGTGAAAGCGCTGCCCAGCATGAGCCCGAGCACCGGAATAACGACGTTGCGTAGCCGCCTGGAGCCTTTTAGGGGCAACCCGGCGAGGGCAAGGACCGTCGTTGTGCACATGGATCCGATCATCCAGGCGAGCGGCATCTGCCACAGGGAGAAAAGGTAACCGCCAACTGCGCCTAGGCCGATCGTCCACAGGACGGCCGGAATATCCGAAGCCCAAGCTGGTCGGGCGCGTTCGCTATCCGGTTGGTCGGGCAAGTCGGTGGCTCAGGGTTCAAACTGTTCCTTGAGGACCCGTTCCTCAAGGCTGTGTTCGGGATTGAAGAGAATGGACAAGGATATGGTCCGGTCTTCCTTGACCCTGACCGTCCTGACGCCGCGGACCTCGGTATAATCTGCCGTCGCACTGACCGGTCGGTGGTCAGAGTCGAGAACTTCGAACCGTACCTCGGCGGTTACCGGCAACAATGCGCCGCGCCATCGACGCGGGCGGAAGTTGGCAATCGGCGTCAAGGCGAGAACACCGGCTCCCAGTGGGATGATTGGGCCATGGGCCGACAGGTTGTAGGCGGTGCTGCCGGCGGGTGTCGAGAGTAGGGCCCCGTCGCAGATCATCTCGTCGAGCCGTTCGACGTCGTCAACGAAAATCTTGAACTTCGCCGCCAGCCGGGCCTCCCGGAACAGCGAAACCTCGTTGATGGCGAGTGCTTGGAGTTCTTCATTGTCGCCGGTCGTGGCCAACATCCGTAACGGATGGAGAACGCTCGCCTGAGCCCGGGCTAGGCGTCCGGGCAGGTCGTCTTCCTCGTAGCCGTTCATCAGGAAACCGACCGACCCGCGGTTCATGCCGTAGATCGGTATATCGAGATGCATGTGGCTGTGCATGGTCTCGAGCATCACACCGTCGCCGCCGAGGGCGACGATGACGTCGGCCTCTTCGGGAGCTGTGTTTCCGTACTTCTGGACGAGGCGCTCGAAGGCGGTTTGCGCATCCGGCTGCCGTCCCGCGACGAATGCGACCTTGCCGATCTCCATTGCGACCGTTTCCCCCGTTTTCGTGTCGTCCGATCACTCTAACCCGCCGAGGGGGTATTCGAAAGCGGTCTCCGGGTGAATTTCGTTCTCCACGTTCATGAATATTTAGCGGGCACGGAAAAACCAATAGATGTATGATGCTTTGTGAAAAAGCTAGCCAAGGTTGATGCTCGACAGAAAAGTCAAAGAGAACCGGAAGGAAATTGACCATGGAAGAGAGACGTGACCGTGATCGCGTGCATATCGGGAAACTGGTCTTCGCCAAGAACAAGGACCAGAGTTTCGGCGGAACGATCATCGACATATCAGCAAGCGGTTTGTCCATGAAGTACGGCGCGGTCTTGGATCCCGACGAGAAACATTTCGAGCGTGGCGACCCGGTCGACCTTATTTTCGATGAAATGACGACGCTCAGCGGTTTTGTGGTGCGCGCCGACGAACAGGGGTTGGCCATTACCTTCGCCCATGACGAAACGAGCGAAAAACACCTGATTGCCGAGATTATGGACGCCATGTAGGCGTTTCTCAATCCGACGGAACGGTATTCCCGGACCTTGAAGTCGATGCCCGTGGGCTCGGCTGGGCATGCTCACTGACCTTCGTCAATGCCCAGTATCCGGACGCGCGCTAGACTGATCTCAAAAGAATGGAGATGGGGATTGATAGGAGACGTGCCATGGTCGAGAAACATGGGCCATCGGACTGGCGTTCACACCTGTTTGAACCGCTTCGGGCCGCCGGTGCCAGAATCCAGGATTTCTTTTCGCCGGATGCCGATGCTGGCGCCACCGACGATGCCTACGAGGTCGAGCTCGAACTGCCCGGAGTCGAGGACGACGAAATCGAAATTACACTTCACGACAATATTCTGTCGGTAAAGGGTGAGAAGCGATTTCACCAGGAAAAGGCCGGTAAGACGTACTATTTCACGGAAAGGGCCTATGGTGCCTTCCATCGGTCGTTTCGCCTGCCTGCCGATGTCGACGCCGAGCGCATCGATGCGCGCTTCTCGCGGGGCATTCTGACCGTCCAGCTGCCAAAGATCCACGCCGCCGACGACAATGTGAAAAGGATCAAGGTTTCGGGGGACTGATACCGCTCCCGGTGCCGCGGGCCTTGATGACACCCACCATGAGGCGGTCGGCACGCCCCAGCCGGGCACTGAGCCGGGCTCGGGTCATTTCCTGAGCATCGGAATCGTCGTTGCACCAATCAGCCAGCGTTGCCAGGAAAATGGCGGTCAACCCAATCTCCTCGATCTGGCGCTGGCGGCCCTGGGCCCGCAAGCCGGCACCGTCCCGCCATAACTGAACCAGACGCGACAGGTCGAATATCATCGGAATCCAGTGGTGGAGGTGCGGCGCATGCATCTTCGTACGCAGCATGTCGGCGCTGACCTTTTGATGCGTTGCCAGGAAGGTGAGCCAGCGCCATATCAGGATCTCGAGGCGCTCGGTTGTGTTCAGGCGGTCGTATCCTTTCGCCGTCGGCGCCAACATGGCGTCCAGGGCCAACGAAAACCACGCGTTGGCGATCGCGTTAAGGTCGGGATAATGGCGCCTCAGTTCCGGAACGGTGACACCGGCATCGTAAGCCAAATCGACGAGGCTGAGGTTGCCCCATCCCCGCTCCTCAGTTGCGCCTAGCGCCTTTTCGAGAAGCCGGCTTGACGACGTGTCCGCCGTTGCTGGCTTGGCTTCCCGTTGTGCGCGTCTTGCGGCCATTAACGCTCCTCCTGCCATGCGTGCAGTTCAACGACGATTCTATCCGAAATTGCTGAAAAAGGGGATTCCGTGCCGATCCATTCCCAACGGGCACAGCAGAAAGTCCCTCGAAAATTTGGGGGCGACAGGGTTGGCCGTGCTACCTGCATTGGAAAGGAAGAAGAGCAAAATTGACCCAGGACAATGCAGCGCCTAGAAATTGGCGATAGCAACACGTGTCCCGGGATGCCGGGGAGGATAATGCCTCTATGAGTCAGATCGTCGATCCCTTTGGACGTATGGTGTCGTACCTGCGCGTATCGGTTACCGACCGCTGCGATTTCCGGTGCGTCTACTGTATGTCCGAGGACATGACGTTCCTGCCCAAGCGCGATGTGCTGACTCTCGAGGAGTTGGACCGGCTTTGTTCAGCCTTCGTCCGTAAGGGTGTCAAGAAGCTGCGTTTGACCGGCGGCGAACCGCTTGTCCGGCGTAACATCATGAGTTTGATCCGCGCCCTCAGCCGTCATCTCGATAGCGGTGAGCTCCAGGAATTGACCCTGACGACCAACGGCAGCCAACTCTCGCGTTTCGCCCATGAATTGGCCGATTGCGGTGTCAAACGCATCAACGTGTCCCTCGACACGTTGGATTCCGGAAAATTCCGCAAGTTGACGCGTTGGGGCGGTTTCGAAAAGGTCATCAGCGGTATTGAGGCAGCCCGCGACGCCGGTATCCACATAAAGATCAACACCGTTGCGCTGAAGGGATTCAATGACAACGAGTTCGACTCGCTCATCGCTTGGTGCGGAGACCGGGGTTTCGACATCACCTTTATCGAGACCATGCCGATGGGCGAGATCGAAACGCATCGGGCCGACCAGTATCTGCCGTTGTCTGAAGTCCGTCGGCAGCTTGAGAATTCATGGACGCTGCAAGACTCGCAACACCGCACCGGCGGGCCCGCCCGTTATGTCGAGGTTGCCGAGACCGGATCGAAAATTGGGTTCATTACGCCGCTGACCCATAATTTCTGCGAAAGCTGCAACCGTGTCCGATTGACCTGTACCGGGACATTGTACATGTGCCTGGGCCAGGACGACGCTGCCGATTTGCGTGCACCGCTCCGTGCATCCGAGGGCGACGAGCTCCTCGAGGCGGCCATCGACGAAGCGATCCTGCGTAAGCCGCGCGGCCACGACTTCATCATCGACCGCGACAACGGCGGTCCCGCTGTCAACCGCCACATGTCTGTGACCGGCGGGTGAACGGCTGAACCAATCGATCTCCGAAGGAAAACCCCGTTCGGCCTAGGCCGACGACGAGACCGCGATGGTCCGGTCCACTGGGTCGCTCAGGGTGCCGTTTTCCTCTAGCAAATGACCTACCTTGACGTAGATTAGGCAGCCTTCGTTCGAGAACGGTGTATGGGCACTGCCATGCGGATTTCGGAGCCAAGTCCCGGCGGGATAAGCGCCCTGTTCGTCTTCGAAGGTTCCGTCCAGCACATAGATCTCCTCGCCGCCGAAATGGGTATGGCGGTTGAAATGGGTACCCGGCCGCCAGTGGACGAGGGCGGTGTTCTCCGTCTTGTACTGGTGCAAAGGACAGACCGTAAGACCGTCAACCATTCCCGGTGAAAAGGCGGCGTTCTTGGTGTCGATGCTCACCGGCTCCTCGTCGCCAACCTGGAACTGCCACAGTTTGACGAAGATCGTACAGCCACCATCGGTGAACGGCGTGTGCGCCGTGCCAACCGGGTTCCTCACGTAAGACCCGGGACCGTAATCACCGGTTTCGTCGGAAAACACCCCTTCGAGCACCAGAAACTCCTCGCCGCCGCCATGCATATGCTCGGGGAAACGGCTGCCCGGCTGATAGCGTACGATACTGGAGGCGCGCGCCACTTCGCCGCCGATGCGGTCGAGCATTTTCCTTTCGACGCCGGAACTGGGCGATGCGATCCACGATTGGCCGTTGGTGTCGACAACGGCGCGTTGGGAGAAATCGGCGTTAATACGTAGGGAGCGGTCAGTCATGAGTGGCCTCTTCGGTTTTCAGGAATATGGGAACGGTGGTCCCCCTGTGCCAGGGATGCGGGTTTACCCTAGAGGTCGAGAACGAGATGATTGCCGGCCGCCCTCGACACACAGACGCACATCAACCCGGCCCGGTTCCGTTCCGCGTCGGAAAGCGCCAGGTCCCGATGTTCGGGTATGCCGTCGAGCACCTTGACCGCGCAGGTGCCGCAGGTTCCGCTTTTGCAGGCATAGTCGGGATTGATGTCGGCATCGATCATGGCATCGAGCAGCGTCTGATCAGCCGCCACTTCGATCTCCCTGTCCGAACGGGCGAGGCGGACTTGGAAAGGCTTGTCACCGGCCTCGGGAACAGCCTCGCTAAACCGCTCATAGCGAATGCGTTCACGAGTGATGCCGAGGTCGTCGGCAGCCTGCTGCACGGCTGTGATCAGGCGCTCCGGGCCGCATACGTAGAACAAGGCATCACCGGGTGCTTCCGATAACAGGCGTGGGATGTCGAGCCGGTCGTTGCGGTCGCTCGCATTAAACGTGACCGCCTTGCCGAACGCGGCCTCGAGCTTCGATCGGTAAGGTATGTGGGCAAGAGAGCGGGCGGCGACGTGCAGGTGGAAGGAGCGTCCCTTGGCGGCCAGGTCCTGGGCCATTGCCTTCAAGGGCGTGATGCCGATGCCGCCGGCGATCAATACGGCCGGGCGTTCGTCGTCGTGCAGGGCGAAGGCGTTCTTTGGCAAGTCGATCCGGATCACCTGCCCAAGCGCATAGTGCTGGTGAATAGCCCTTGAACCGCCAGTGCCATCGGGGTCGAGGCGGACGGCGATCTCGTAGGCGTCGCGGCGGTTCGGGTTGGAACTGATCGAATAGGTGCGCGTTTGCGGCCGGCCGTCGGCGGTTGGTGACGGGACCCGAATATGCGATCCGGCGCCCATGGCCGGCAGATCGGAATAATCGGGCCGGCGCAGTTCGTAGGCGCGGACTTCGGGCGTCAGTTGGCGGATGCCGGTGATCACCAGTTCCAATGGGCCGTCGCCGAGGGGCAATGCCGGTTCGTGGTCCGCGCCCCTCAAGGCCGCCGCCTCAAGGGCGACGACCCGGTCCTTGAGCGGCGCCGTCAGTTCATGGATCTCATCTTCCGTGAACCGGGGCGTGATATGTTGCGGACAGTTCCAATCAAGGGCCTCGATGGTCAGTACGATGGCGCGCTCGACGCGGGCCCGATAAGTCGGGATTTCCAGACGGTCCAGCAGATCTGGTTCTTCGTCTGCGTGAACGACACGGGCCCGGGCCCATATCTTAAGACGCCGGCGGTTGGCGTAATCCATGAGGATCAACGCAACGCGGTCGTTGCCTGCCATGTTGCCGACGCTCAGGTATTGGATGTTGCCGCGGAAGTCCGCGTACCCGATGGTCCGGTCGTCAAGGACCTTGAGAAAACCTGCCGGCCCGCCGCGGAATTGCACGTAGGGCCAGCCGTTCTCGTTGACCGTGGCCTGGTAGAAACCGTCACGGGCTTCGATGAACTCCGTTTCGATCGGCGTCAGGGCATTGCGCGGATCGTCGGCTTCCTCGAAACCTCGGTTCTGACGGCGGCTCCCATACCTTTCCTGCGTGGCCTTGACCGACGGGGTGAAAGTGATCTCGGCGAATTTCCGGGGCATGACGGTTTCCTACGTTGATCGGAGCGGGCGTCTTTGCCAACTGCGCCCGCTCCGAGTTCATTCGGCAGTGCCAGCGGTCAAGCCGCCTCCTGTAAGGTGACTTTCGGGAAGTCGATATCGACGTGGCTCGCCTTGCCGATCAGGTTGGTCAGGATGTTCATCCCGACGTGGGTGATGATCTCGACAATCTCGGCATCGCTGTAACCAGCCTCGCGAACGGCGTTGAATTCGGCCTGGGTGACGTCGCCGAGATGGGTATTGAGCGCGTTCGCAAAGACGACGGCGGCGGCGGCCCGGATATCCTTCGAGGTGCCGACCCGATTGGCCTGCATTTCGGAGCCGCTCAGCCCAGCCTTACGGCCGATCGCCGTATGGGCGGAAAGGCAGTATTCACAAGAGTTCTCCTGGGCGACAGCCAAAGCGATGCGTTCGCGTGTCTGGGGATCGAGCCGGCCCTGTTCCGCGATGCCATGTAGGCCGAGGAAGGCGCGGAGCGCATCCGGCGAATGGGCCAGAATACCGAGGAAGTTGGGAACCATGCCCAACTTGCCTTGAATGGCATCGAGCAGGGCCTTCTGCTCGGTATCGGCGCTCTCTTGGGTGACGACTTTGATACGGCTCATGATGATGTTCCTTTCCGGTCAGAGGTTGAGAAGGGTCATTCAGGTCGATGGAAAGGAAATAACTCATTTACAAAAACGGATGAATAGGGATAAATTTAAAGAAACTATTCCAAAATATGGAATAATGATAGATCGTTTTCACACCCTTGCCGTTTTCATCAAGGTTGCCGAAATAGGTGGATTCGCGGCAGCCGGCCGTCAGCTGGCCATGTCACCGCCGGCGGTCACCCGCGCTGTCGCCGGCCTCGAGGAGCGGCTGGGGACACGTCTCTTCGTGCGCACCACCCGATCCGTCCGCTTGACCGAAAGCGGCGCCCGGTTCCTGCAGGATGCCAAACGTATCCTGCTCGAATTGGAGGAGGCGGAGGAGGCGGCCATCGGGTCCCACGCGGCGCCCAGGGGAACCCTGCAAATCACCGCGCCGGTCCTGTTTGGGCGCATGTTCGTGACACCGATCCTGGGCGAGTTCCTGGATCTTTTCCCGTTGGTCAATGCCCGCACGCTTTACGTCGACCGGGTCGTCAACCTCATGGATGAGGGCCTCGATGTCGCCATCCGGATTGGTGATCTGCCTGACTCCTCGCTGACCGCTATTCGTGTCGGAACGGTCCGGCGCGTTCTGTTCGCGGCGCCGGACTACATCGAGAAATTCGGTAAACCCGAAACCCCGGACGACCTCGCGGACCATCGCCTGGTCCAATCCGTGGCCATGGGCTTCTCACCGGAATGGCCGTTCCTGATCGAAGGCGAGCCGGTATCGGTGCGGGTTGAACCGCGGCTCCGCATGAACACCAACGACGCCGTCATCGAACTGGTCCTGCAGGGCTGGGGCCTGTCGCAGCTATTGTCCTATCAAATCGCGCCCCACCTCGCCGGCGGCCGGCTCCTCACGCTCCTGGAAGATTTTAGGATGCCGCCCCTGCCGATCCACGTCATCCACCAGGAAGGGCGCTTGGTTTCGGCCCGGGTACGCGCTTTCGTCGATTTCATGGTCGAGCGCCTGCGCGCCGATCCGGCGCTCGCCTAAAGCCGGTGGGTCAGTTGCGTTTGAAACCAGTTAACGGTGAAATTTGTCCGAGGTCGGGGAGGAGTGATTTGTGGCGCAGATGAGTGGATATGCACTAAAGGCTCCCGCGAAGAAATGACGGATATCGGCCTGGGCAATCATTCCCTGAGACGGCGAACCCTTCGACGGATAATATTGCTGCTGACTGTTTCTTTATTTTCGACTTTTCGCCAATAGGGGGAACGTCAGTGTCGCTTGAACCGCTGAAACAAGTTGCTGCACGGATCGAAATGCTCGAAAAACGGTCCCTGTTCGTTGTTACCGGCGTGCCGAAATCCGGAACAACCTGGGCGCATCTTTTATGCGATGCTCATCCTGAGGTCAGGTGTTATGGGGAGGACGACTTCAACCAGTTCCTCCCACAGATCGCCGACGCCATGAACCAATACAACCGAAGCTCGGCCGACCGAAACAGGCACTTGCCGAGCGGAAAATATGCACGGTTTTCGGAAGGCGACCTGGAACGGATTGCCTCCGTTTGCATCGCTATCATGTTGACGGAAGGTGGAATCCCTCCCGTGACAAAAGCGCTGGGCACCAAGTTCAACGACATGCTGACCAACAACACAAGAGCCTATGGAGAGATTTTCCGCAACGCTCGGATCATTCACGTCCTGCGCGATCCGCGCGATGCTCTGGTCTCTGTTTTCCACCACAATCACCGGGTCAACCCGGAATTCGCCAACAAGAAGTGGCCGCGGTTGTTGGATGTGATCAATGATATCGGAGCCGTCTATGCGGAAAGCATCCGCAATGGGTTGGCAATTGGTGATGATCATACAGGAAACTACCATGAGGTTCGCTACGAGGATTTGAGCCGTGATCCGCAGCGCATCGCTCGCGATATGTTTGAATTCCTCGGTGTCGACACGACGGGTCCGGTCATCAAGGAGTGCTGCAGGGCGACGACTTTCGAGAAGTTGTCGGGTGGGCGCCGACGCGGTGAAGAAGACCGTTCGTCCTTTATGCGCAAAGGCTCGGTCGGCGACTGGCGCCAAGCGTTCGACGACGATTGTCTAGCTGCCCTGGAGAAAACCGGTATCCGAGATATCGTCATCGAACTTGGTTACGACTTCCCGAATTCTGGTTGACAGACAGAGCAGCACAATTCGTCTCGGCTCTTAAACGTCACTTGGTGACGGCACTACTGACCCGTTTGTGCTGCTGGGCCACCGGTCCCTGTGCCCCGACGGCCGCGGAAGGCGCGTTGGTTCTGGCGGATGAGGTTGCGCGTTTGCTGGCGCTGTTGTGCGATCAACTGGCGCGTCAGTTCTCGTTGTTCCTGTTCAAGGCGACGTGACAACTCCTGCTGTTCGCGCAAGCGCTGGTCCTGTTCCGATTTCAGGGCCTGTGTCCGTTGCTGCTGTTGCCGGCGCAGCTCGGCTGACTTGCGCTGGATCTCGCGCAGACGCTGGCGCACCTCGCTCAGGATTTCGCGGACCCGACGCCGGTCTTCCTCGCTGACCTCGTTTCGGCTAAGGATGACACCCGCGTTGCGCAGGAGGCGCCTGACAGCGCGGGTTCGGCGGTTGATCTCGCTTTGCGTAACCCGTCGATTGCGCTGTTTGTTGACGCATTCCTTGGTTCCGGTCTTTGGATTGTACTTCAGGAAAAAACGTCCGCAATCTGCTGTGGTGTCGGCGCGCGCATTGGGCGTAGCCGTCGCCATCAGAGTTGCTGCCACCAAGGTGCCGACAACCAACCGTAGGAAGCGGAACAGGACTATGGACATCGATCTTATTGTACCTCATTCCGCCTAATGGCAGGTTAAGTGAAACATGGTCGCTGGACTGTGCCAAACCACAACGCGCTAGACGAACCATCGCAACTACTAGGGAGATCCCCATGGCCGGATACCTGATTGTGCAGATCGATGTCGAGGACGCGGATACCTATGAGGAATACAAGGTTCAAGTTCCGACGATTATCGAGAAATTCGGCGGTGAATACCTCGTTCGTGGTGGTGCCATGGAGGTGGTCGAGGGTGAGTGGCCTTGGCCACGGCTGGTAGTGTTGAAGTTCCCCAGCGTCGAGCAGGCCAAAGCGTTTCATTCGTCGATCGAATACGAAGGGGCGAAAGCCTTGCGCCAATCGGCTTCGAAAGGCAATGCGGTCATTGTCGAGGGCGTTTAGGCGTTGGACTGTTCATCCGAGCGCCGAATCGTCATCCAGTTCCTCGCCGCGTTCACGTTCGAACATCTTCAGGAGATCGGGTACAGTCATGCCACGGCGTTCATCGCCGGCAACGTCGAAAACGATCTCGCCCTGATGAAGCATGATCGTGCGGTCGCCGACCTCGAGCGCCTGCGCCATGGAGTGCGTAACCATCATCGTCGTCAGGCCCTGGTCGGCAACGATATCACGGGTCAATTGCAGGACGAAGGCGGCGGTCTTCGGGTCGAGAGCGGCGGTGTGTTCGTCCAACAAGAGGATCTTCATCGGCTTCAGGGTTGCCATCAACAGGCTCACCGCCTGGCGCTGGCCGCCTGAAAGCAGTTCCATCTTGTCGCCGAGCCGGGTTTCCAGCCCGAGTCCGAGACGTTCCAGTTTGTGCCGGAAGTCGTCCCGCGTCTCCTGGGTGATGGCGCGCGACAGGTTGCGACCTTTGCCGCGGCTCGCCGCCAGGCTCATGTTCTCCTCAATCGTCAAGTTGGCGCAGGAGCCAGCCATCGGGTCCTGGAAAACACGGGCGACAAAGGCAGCCCGTTTCGGCGTCGGCCAATGGGTGAAGTCGACGTCGTCAATAATGACGCGACCGGTATCCGGTGTTGCTTCGCCGGAAAGAGCATTCAGCAGGGTCGATTTGCCGGCGCCATTGGATCCGATGACCGTGACGAACTGACCCGCGGGTATTTCGAGCGACAATCCACGCAATGCCGGGGTTTCCATGGCCGTGCCCGGATTGAAGGTTATATGCAGGTCTTCGACGCGGATCATCGTTTGTTATTGCTGCTAATCGCCGCCTTGAAGGGATTGCGAACGCCGGGCGCAACCAAGGCGAGGACGACGAGAACGGCGGTGATCAAGTTGAGGTCCTGCGCCTTGAGCCCGATGAAGTCGGCGTTCAACGCCAGCGCCACGGCGAAACGATAAAGGATCGAGCCGACAACGCAGCCGAGTGTTGCCCAGAATACGGTCTTCGGCGGCACAATGGCTTCACCGCCGATGACGGCGGCCAGGCCGACGACGATGACGCCGACGCCCAAGGTGACGTCGGCCGCCCCTTGGCTCTGTGCGAACAGCGCACCGGCAACGGCGACGAAGGCGTTGGACAGGGCCATGCCACCCATGATCATCATGCCCGTGTTAATGCCCTGGGCCTGGGCCATGCGGGGATTGGCGCCGGTGGCCCGCATGGCCAATCCGATTTCCGAGTTGAGGAAGCGGTCCAGCAGGATCTTGGCGAATACGACGACGACGAGTAGCGAGATCGGCAATGCCACGTATCCGGGGATCGGTAGACTGTCGAGCGGCGTAAATACCGTCGTTTCGCCCAGCAACGCTACATTGGGGCGGCCCATGACCCGGAGGTTGACGGAATAGAGCGCGATCATCACCAGGATGCTCGCTAATAGATGGAGGATACGCAGGCGGACATTGAGCCAGGCCGTGACCGTGCCGGCCATGGCGCCGGCGAAGGCCGCGAATATCGTCGCCAAATAAGGATTGGTGCCGCTGACGATGAAGACAGCGGCTACGGCGGCTCCTAGCGGGAAGCTGCCGTCGACCGTCAGGTCCGGGAACTGGAGAACCCGGAACGACAGAAAGATGCCCATGGCGACGAGCCCGAAGATCAGGCCCGTTTCCAGCGCTCCGAGTATGGCGATCAGGCTCATTGCTGCCCGGCCGTTTTCCGTGTGACGCCCGGCCGCGCCTTACTTGATGACCTTAAGAGCACGGGAAACCAAGCCGTCGCTCAACTTCACACCCATTTTTTCAGCAGAGCCGGGGTTGACGTGCAGTTCCAGGCGCTCGACCAGTTTGACCGGGATGTCGCCCGGTTTCTCGCCTTTCAGAACCTTCAGGACCAGTTCTCCGGTTTCGACGCCGACGTCGTAGTAATTGAAGCTGAGTGCGGCGATACCGCCGCGGGCGACCGAATCCGTATCGCCGGGAATAACCGGGATCTGCGCGTCGACGCCGACCTTGATGACGGCCTCGAAGGCGGAAACCACGGTATTGTCGGTCGGAATGTAGATGGCATCCACCTTGCCGACCAACGAGCGGGCCGCACCCAACACTTCGCCGGACTTTGTGGCCGCTGCCTTGACGACGGTCATCCCTTGCTTCGGTGCCGACAGGTCAATCATCTTCACGAGGGTCACCGAATTGGCCTCGCCCGGATTAGAGATGATCCCTAAGCGTTTGGCATTTGGGACGATCTCTTTGATCGGCTTCATGTGGGCCGGGATCGGCGACATGTCGGAGATGCCGGTAACGTTCGCACCCGGCTTTTCCCAATTGGAAACCAGTTTGGCGCCGATTGGATCGGTGACGGCGGTGAAAACGACCGGCGTCGACTTATTGGCGGCGACGACGGTCTGCGCCGACGGTGTCGCTATGGCGACGATGACGTCCGGCTTTTCGCCAGCGAATTTCTTAGCGATTTGGGCTGCCGTGGTGCCGTTGCCCTGGGCGTTCTCATAGGTCCACTTGAGGTTCTTGCCGACCTCGTAACCGCCCTTGGCCAGGGTGTCGCGTACGCCCTTTCGGGTCGCGTCGAGAGCCGGATGTTCAACGATCTGGGTGATCGCCACATGTTTGTCGGCAGCATCGGCGGCCTGGGAATAGGCAACAATGGCGAGTGCGGCCGCGAAAAGGCGGGTGATTTTCATGGTTCTCTCTCCCTGATGGCCGGCCATCGAGGCGGCCGATTAATTGCGCAATCGATTTCGCAACATCGCGAGCGCCGCCATCCTAGCAAAAAAGGTCCGGAAGGACAGTCCGGACCTTGTCGCCTGGAATTTCCGCAGGAAATCAGTTGGTGGCGGCGCTTCCATTGGGAAAGAAGGCTTGCCGGCCCGCGATACGGTATTCGCCGATGGCTTTCTGGCCTTCGTCCGATAACACCCAGTCGATGAATTTTCGACCGGCTTCGGCTTTGACGTGCGCGTGTTTCTTCGGATTGACTAGGATGATGCCGTACTGATTGAACAGGCGTTGGTCACCCTCGACCAGGATAGCAAGCTCGCCCTTGTTCTTGAACTTCAGCCAGGTGGCACGATCGGTCAACGCGTAGGCATTCATGGCGCTTGCCGTATTGAGAGTCGCCCCCATGCCGGAACCGGTCTCACGGTACCAGGATCCGCTGGCGGCCCTCGGATCGGTGCCGGCCGTTTTCCACAGACCCAGCTCTTTTTTGTGAGTACCACTGTCGTCGCCACGCGATGCGAAAGCTGCTTTCTTGGCGGCGATGGCGGCGAGGGCCTTGGTTGCGTCATCCGAACCGCCGACACCGGCCGGATCGGTTTTCGGCCCTACGATAACGAAGTCATTATACATGACGTCGTGCCGCTCGACGCCGAAACCGTCGGCGACGAATTTCTGCTCGGACGCCTTGTGATGGACAAATAGCACATCCGCGTCACCGTTGGCGGCCATGCGGATTGCTTGGCCGGTGCCCACGGCGACGACGCGGACCTCGATGCCGGTCTTCTTGGTGAACATCGGCAGGATATGGTCGTAGAGGCCGGAATTGCGCGTCGACGTGGTCGAGGCGACGGTGATGTATTCGCTGGCCGCAGAAGTACCCGATTGCGCCAGCGTTAGCAGTGCGAATACGACGGCGGCAATGTCGCCGAAACGTTTGAACATGGAACAACCCCCCAGCTTGGATATAGTTGTTATTGATTCGATCGGCGCTCGTTATGTTTTAATGATCATAGCGGATCAATAAGAAACCTTTCCAGACGCAATACCAATGTGGGGGCAGTGCCGATCCATTGAAAGGGCTACCATGAACGACCAGGTGAACCGCAAGAAACGGCGGAAACAGGGGGCTAAACCGGGTGCCCAGGTACGAATCAAGGTCCGAATTGGTGACGACGCCATCGGCCCTGGAAAGATCCGATTGCTCGAACTGGTCGACAGCGAGGGCGGTATTTCCGCTGCCGGCCGACAAATGGGACTTTCCTACCGAAGAGCGTGGCATTTGATCGATACGCTGAATACGGTGCTTGGTGAGCCGGTCATCGAAACTTCCGTCGGCGGAGAAGGGGGCGGCGGGGCGCAGTTAACCGACACCGGCCGCGAACTAATCACGCGCTACGGGGACGCCTGCGCGGCAGCCGAGGCCGCCATGAAACCGTTTACAGAATGGTTGGATGAATCGGGCTGAGAATACCCCGTATGAGCCGGACGACTCTCATCGGCGTTCTACCACCTTTTGGCCATCCTCGAGTTGGCGACCCGGATGCAGGACGACGCGCTCGCCAGTGCCCAAACCGCCCGTGATTTCCGCCCATTCGTCGTTGCGGCGCCCGATTTCAATCGTGCGCTGGCGGGCGACACCGTCTTCGACCACAAAAACAGCCCACCGTGAACCGTCTCGGAACAGAGCTTCCACGGGAACCAGCGGAATCGGTCCGTCCGAGGCCCAGATCTCGATGCCGACGATAACGCGGTAGCCGTGACCGAGACCGTTATCCGCCGCCGCGCTTCCGGTCAGATCGACCAGGACGTCGACTCGCTGTTCGTCGACGCCGAGCGACGAGGTTTTGGTGTAACCGGCGGGCTCGATACGCCGCACGATGGCCGGCAGTATCCCTTCTCCGCCCCAGCCCGATATCTCGGCGCGGGCACCCGGCCGCACGTTGACGGCATCGGTCGACAGGAGATCGACAACCACTTCAAGGCGAACCGGATCGCCGATGTCGAGCAGGGGCGTGCCGGAGGTAACGACCTTGCTGCTTTTCTGGTGGATGGCGAGGACGGTACCGCTGATCGGCGAGGTGATGTCGACGCAACAGGCGGCGCCCTCCGCCGGCCGGCCGCTGCCCGGAACGATGAGGCCGGCGCGCGCCGCCTCCAAGTCCATTCGCCTGGCGCTGTGGGCTGCCCGGGCGCTTTCGAAGGCGGCCTTGGCGTCCTGCCAGTCACGGTCGGCCTTCTCGAAACGGGCAGAGGAGACAAATCCGTCGTCGAACAGCTTCTTCGTGCGTGCTTTTTCTGCCCGGGCGTAGGCCAGTTGGGCCCGGGCCTGTTCCACATGGGCGCCGGCTTCGCTGATCGCGGCTTGGGCGACCTTGACCCGGGCTTCCGCCTCGGCTGCCGCCCGGCGGTCGAGAAACGACGGCGCGGCCGGACGGATGACGGCAATGACCGTTTCACCGGCGCTGACCGGGTCGCCGACTTCCAGGCCGATTCGTTCCAGGCGCCCGGCGACCGGAGCCGACACCGTATAGAGATCACGAACCCGGGTTTCACCCTCATCTTCGACCAGGATTCGAAGCGGCCGTTCTTCGATAGCGGTCATGTCGACGGGTGTGGGCCGCGGCACGAAGGCCCAGGCGAGCATGGCGACGAGCAGGGCTAGACCGAGGCCGTAGAGCATCAATTTCTTCAAACCGACAGACATCGCCTTACTCCCGTGTTTTGAGGACCGCGACCATGTCGAGCTTGTCGACGCGACGCTTGACGATCCAAGCCGACAAAAGAGCGCCGCCGAGCAGGACCAGCATCCCGAGGCCATAGGTGGCGGGCTGGATAACGAGAGGAATGGTCAGGAGCTCGTTTTCATAACCGGCTGTCACCGTCAGCCAGCCCAGTCCAAGGCCCAACAGACACCCCAAGGGCATCGCGGCCAACGTCACAACCGCCAATTCGCCCAGCAGGACGACCGACACCTCGGCCCTGGTGAATCCGAGCACCCGCGTGCTGGCCAACTCGCGGCCGCGTTCTGAAAGCGTGATACGGGCCGTGTTGTAGACGACGCCAACGGCGATAAGCGCGGCAAAAAACGCCGAAGACAGGGTCATGATCAGGAAGTTTTCGGTAATCGTGTCGTCGATCGCCTGCAGCATGGTCTCACGCAGCGTCACGCCCTGAACCGTCGGCATCACCTTCAACCGGTCATAGAGTTCGTAGCGCGCGGCATCGTCGACGGCCAAGCGCACGCCGGATATGACGTGACCGTCTCCGGAAAGCCGGTTGAGCCGGTCGAGATCCATATAGGCCCCCATGCCGATGTAGGAGGCGCCGATTGTCGCGACCGGGACTTCGACAGTGTGTCGGTTGCCCTCCCGGAAATCGACGATGATACGGTCGCCGGGCCCGACCTGAAGGCGTTCCGCCAGCGATGCGGTGAGCGCGATGCCGCGCGAGGGCATATCGACGATGGTCTCGTCCTCGTCGGCGATACGGCCCAGTTGTGAACCCTGCGGCAGACCGGTCACAGGAATGCGTTTCTCGCGGTGTCCGAAGCGAAGCTCGGCTGCCACATGGCGCACCGGTTCGGCGGCCAGCACGCCGGGCAGGGCCAGGAAATCGTAAAAGGCGCGGCGCTCCATCTGTTCCGTGAATGAGACGAAGGCGTGTTGGCGATCCAGTCGGTTGAACTGGACGTCGATCATCCGATCCAGCGAATCCATCATGAAGGTAGCGCCGATGTTGAGGCCGACGGCCAGGGAAAGGCCGAACCAGGTCAGCAAAACCCGGGCCGGTCGCCGCACCATGTGGCGAAGCACCATGCCGGCGCCCGTCGTCGTCATGCGGGCAAGGCCGAGCCGGTCGATCATCGTTTTCGAATAGGCTTCCGGGGCCGGCGGCGCCATCGCCGCGGCCGGTCGCAGAGCCACGGCCTTTCTGACACCGCCGATCAGCCCCAGAGCACCGGTGCCCAGGGCGATCAACGAGGCGGCGGCGTAAACTTGCGGCTCCAGTTGCAGGATCATTATGGGAAAGCGGAAGAACTGGCCGTACATCTCGGTCAATCCCCGCGCGAACCAGGTGCCGATGAGGTTTCCCGCGATCAGGCCCAATAGGACCACCGACAGGATCAGTTTGGCGTAATGCCAACCGACGGCGCCATTGGAATAGCCGAAGGCTTTCAAGAGCCCAATCTGTTCCCGTTCGAGCTCGAGAAGGCGTTGGACGACGACGTGCATGAGGAAAACGGCGACGCCCAGGAATACCGCCGGCAATACCGTCGCCATGCCTTTCAACCCATCGATCTCGGCGACCAGATAGACATCGGATTGTTGTTCGTCGCGGCCATGGGCGCCGGCGCCGCCGTAGGGCTCGAGCAGGGTATCGAGGCGTTGTTTGAGGGATTCCGCATCGGCGTCACGTGTCAGGGCGACAACGACCGAATTGAACGCGCCTTCCATGTCCAACGCTGCGGCCAAAGCGTCGCGCCGGAGCCACAACACGCCGTAGCGACGATCGTCGGGGGCAAGGGCGCCGGGCGCAATGGAGTAGAGAAACTCGGGCGCCATGGCGACGCCGGTGATCTTAAGGACCCGCCGGTGGCCATGAATGGTTGCCTTCAAGTCGTCGCCCGGCCGGAAGCCGTTGGCATCGGCCAGAGTTTGCAGGATTAGGGCCTCGTCCGTGTGGCCGGATGCGGGGTAACGACCCCGGACGATCAGCAGGTTGTTGATGGCCGGACCTCCGCGATCGGGCAGCGACACCACCTGGGCGCTGGCTGGTTCGGGAACCCCGGGGATGTCGAGAACGGCCGTCGTTGTCAGGCGGGTTTCGGCTGCGGCGACACCGGGCAGAGCGGCGATCTCGGATTTTAGACGGTCTGGCGCCCGCTTGGCGGTGGCGAACAAGTCGGCGAAGCGGTATCGGTCATAGTAGGCGCCGCGCATCTCCTCCAGGGAATTCAAGGCGCCGGCGCTCATCACGTACATGGCGATGCCGGCAGCAACGACGGCGGCGATGGCCAGGACTTGGCCGCGGATGTGCCAGAGATCGCGAAGGAGTTTGCGGTTGAGGGCTGAGAGATTCCAAACCACGGCGCTCACCATTCAATATCCTGCGGTGCCAGACGAGTTTTGTTCTCAGTCACCTCTCGCACCCGGCCGTCAGCGAAATGAATGACCCTGTGGCCGAGGTCGGCGATGGTCGAGTTGTGGGTGATCATGACGATGGTTGTGCCCAGTTCCCGGTTGACCTGGTCCAGTGCCGCCAACACATCGACACCCGTGGTGCTATCCAGCGCCCCCGTCGGTTCGTCGCAGAGCATGGCGATCGGTTTCTTGGCGACGGCGCGGGCGATGGCGACGCGCTGCTGTTCACCGCCGGACAGTTGCGACGGGAAGTGGTCGGCGCGTTCCGAAAGTCCGACCAGATCGAGGGCCGCATCCGGGCTCATCGGGTCCGGTGCGATGTCGGTGACCAGTGACACGTTCTCGGCCGCCGTCAGACTGGCAACCAGGTTGTAGAACTGGAAGACGAACCCGATGGCATCGCGCCGGTAGCGGGTCAACGCGGCTTCGCCCAAGGCCGTGATCTCCTGATCCCGGAACCAAGCCTGTCCGGCGGTCGGACTGTCGAGGCCGCCAATGATGTTAAGAAACGTCGACTTGCCGCTGCCCGATGCACCGAGCATCACCGAGACGGTGCCCTCGGGAATTTCCAGGTCGACACCACGAAGCGCCCGAACCTCCGTTTCGCCGGTCCGGTAGGATTTAGTTAAGCCTTTGGTAACAAAAGCATTTTCCATAATTCAATGATGGCCTGATAGTCGGCGCCAGAGAGAATGCTGGACAGCCTCGCCGAACGGTATTATTCAGTGTCAAATCACATCGAGTACTCGCGAATATGGCGCCCAGGATCGTCGATAAGGCCGAAAAGGAATACAGCCTGGTGCGTGCGGCCACGGAAATCTTTCGCCGTCAGGGTTATGCGGCGGCAACCATGGACGCCATTGCCGCCGAGGCCGGTGTCGCCAAGGGCACGCTCTATCTTTATTTCGACAACAAGGAAGATCTGTTCTTCGCCGTTTTCGACGTGTTTTTTGAATCGATCCTCGAAAAGGCCGAAAGTGCCATGGCCGACGACATGAATGCCGAGGCCCGTCTCCGCGCCCTCTATGCCGTCTGGGCTTCGGTCCTCAAGAACCACAGCGACTACGCCAGCCTAATGCTGGAGTTCTGGGCCGCCGGCGCCGCCGGCGACAGCGCCGACCATCTCAGCCAGGTTTTCAGGGCCGTCTATCGCGAGCACCGGGCGTTCGCCGCCGCCATCATCCGCCTGGGTCAGGAGCAGGGAATGTTCGATGCGACACTCGATGCCGATGCGCTGGCCGCCGTCGCTATCGGCGGCGTCGACGGCCTGTGGCTGCAGGTCTGGTTCGATCCGGACCTCGATGCCGAGGAAATTCTCGATAGTCATCTCGAAGCGGCGCTCAAGGGGTGGCGACGGGCCGCGTGACTGTCCGCGCGGATGAGGCCATACGCTACCATCCGCTTCACGCGTTTCCGGCAATGAAGCATTGAGCAGACTAGCGGCTAAACGGTCACCATCCTTGTCGTGGTCGGGATTCGATGACGTCCCTGAGGGTACAGTGGATTTGCGGGACCTTCTTTTCCAGGAACGGCAATATCAACAACAGCACCCACACGATGACCGCCGCAATGGAAGCTTCGATCATCTCGCTTTCCTCCGATGTCCTGGCGGGACCCGAATGTCCCGCGCCGGGGTAGCGATAGACATACGTTAGTAGGCATCGGATTACCGAGTCAACACGATGGTCCGTGGGAGTGTGGCGATCACAAAGGCTTGGGACTGCCGCGCCCCGGATCTTCTTTCCGCCGGTTGTCCTTCCCCAAACGCCACCACAACAGCTCACCCCGGACGAAGGCCTGGGCCAAGTCGTTCTCCGGGGCCTCGAAGAAACGATCGGCCGGCGCGCGCTCCAGCATGCGGCCGCGGTGCAGGAATAGGATCTCGTCGGCCAACCGCCGGGCCTGGCCGAGGTCATGAGTCGTCATGACAATGCGCGTGCCCTGAGCGTGGATGGCGGCGATCATTTCCTCGACGTCGTGGGTGGCGGCCGGATCGAGGCTGGCCGTCGGTTCGTCGAGGAAGAGGATCTGCGGGTGGATGGCCCAGGCGCGGGCCAGGGCCAGTTTTTGTTGTTCGCCGAATGAAAGCACGCGGGCCGGCTTGTCGGCGAGGCGCCGGAGTCCGGCGCGTGCCAGGACGTCATCGGTGATGCGCCGCCGCTCACTCTTATCCGCGATGCCCTGCAGCTTGAGAGCATAATCCACATTGGCGGCGGCCGAGCGCCTGAGCATCACCGGGCGCTGAAAGACCATGGCTTGGTGACGCTTGGCATTGCCGTTCCCGGCCCGGCCGCCAATGCCGTGCCAGCGGATCTCGCCTTCGCTCGGCTCGATCGATCCGTGGCATAGCCGCAGGAACAGGCTTTTGCCGGCACCGTTCGGCCCGACGATGACGGTCCTTGGGCCCGCCTCGAAGGTGACGTTCATATCCTTGATCAGGCGTTTACCGCCAGCCTCGAAGGAGACGCCATGGAGTTCGAGGGGCAGGATCGGCGCGTCGCTCATGCCTGGGCCCTCGCGGCAACGCCTTGCAGAGCATAAACGGCGCCGTTGACGATGACCGACAGGGTCAGGAGGATGATACCGAGGCCGAGGGCCAGAGCCAGGTCGCCTTTGGAGACTTCGAGAGCAATGGCCGTGGTCATGACCCGGGTCACATGATCGATATTGCCGCCGACGATCATTACCGCGCCGACTTCGGCGCTTGCCCGCCCGAAGCCTGCCAGCACCGCCGTAACGAGAGTAAACCGCCCGTCCCATAGAAGTGTCGGCAGGGCGCGACCGGGCCCGGCGCCCAAAGACCGCAATTGCTCCTCGTATTCCTTCCACAGGTCGCCGATGACTTGGCGGGTCAGGGCGGAAACGATCGGCGTCACCAGTATGACCTGGGCGATGATCATGGCCGTCGGCGTGAACAGCAGTCCGAGCACTCCGAACGGTCCGGCTCGGCTTAGAAGCAGGTAGACGATGAGGCCAACCACGACAGGCGGCAGCCCCATGAAGGCGTTGAGCGCCACGGTAAGAAGGGTGCGTCCGGGAAAGCGGAACAGGGCAATGGCGGCGCCCAGAGGAAGGCCGAACAGGGATGCGATGGCCACTGCGCCGAGGCTGACCTTCAGCGACAGGGCCACGATCTCCCAGAGATCACTGTCGAAGCCGGTAACTAGTGAAAAGGCGGCGCCGAATGCGGCGCTCATGTCATTCAAATCTGAGCCTCCCCGTGATCCGCCGTCCGGGTAGGGGCCCTGACGGCACCGGTCCGGCGGCCCGTATTTCAATCACATGTGGCGGCCCATTGGCAATCGGCGTTTGCGCGGTCGATGGGCGTAGCGCGGATAACTAGTGGGAAACAAGCTCGCATATGGGGATGGACGAGGAAAAACCGCGCGGCAGGAATGGCTCGAGCTCATTGAATTTGCATTCGGGGCCAGAGTCCGAACACCGTTGCCGCACAATGTTCGTTACGAGGATTTGATCGGGGCGGGCTTTTGCGCACAGTCGGGCGGCAAGGTTCACTGCTGTACCGTAGAGGTCGTGCCCCTCGTCGATCACCGAACCGACATTGACCGCTATACGGACATGCACCGGCAACAAGGGATACCGGGTATTGTGGCGAACCATCGCCGCAGAAATGTCCAGCGCGGCATTCACAGAATCAACATGAGACGAGAATTCGGCCAACAGACCGTCGCCCGTATGTTTTACAATGACCCCGTCATGCCCGGCCACGGACTGCTCGACGATATGGTCGTGGATATTTACGATCCAATGTCCAAATTCGTTGCCATACCGTTCAAACATGCCGCTCGAGTCGACGATGTCGGTAAACAAAAGCGATGTGGTAACTTCGCGGACCGAGCAAAAATGCCGGTTCGACGCCTCGCGCTCCGCCAGTGCGCGGATGATCCCGATACCGTCACGGTCTTTTCCGTCGAGGTAGTTAGCGATCGCCTTGCCGAGTTCCGCGCAAACGATCGGGTCCGGTTTTTCGCGCGTGAAAAGCGGATGCGGCAAAACTCGAAAGCCTCTCCCAAATGAATGGACTTCAACCGGTTTAGTGGATGGTAGGGACGCTTTATCGGATGCCGCTCATTATAACATTCTTGGGACGTTAAACACAGCGGCAGCCGCCGTCCGTCAATCAAACGCAGCCGAGGATCCGGTTTATGTCGGTAACGATTACGCTGTTGTGACGATGGTTTTCATGGCCAATCGGGCCTTGGCCACCATATAAGGAAAATGGATTAACGCGTTATCGGGAGCGAGGCATGCCGAGGGAGCCCCTGGACTCCACCTACCTGGTCCGGCCGGAGCCGGAAGACCCGAGGCTGACGGAAACGGTCGAGGGCATCGACCACGACGGCAACCGGGTCGATGCGTCGGTCACCGTCGAGCGGCCGTTGACGCTGTTCCTCAATTCCCGCGAGATCGTCACCATGATGACGATCTGCGATTTCCCCGAATACCTTGCCGTCGGCTATTTGGTGAACCAGAACATGCTGGGGCCGGAGGACGAGATCACCGGTGTCGATTACGACGAAGACATTGAGACCGTCGTCGTGCGGACGGCGCACGAGACCAATTTCGAGGACAAGCTGAAGAAGAAGACGCTGACGTCGGGCTGCGCCCAGGGCACGGTGTTCGGCGATGTCATGGAGACCTTCGCCTCGACCGAACTGCCCAGGGACGCCGTCGTCAAGACGTCCTGGATTTATGCCTTGATGAAGGAGATCAACACGCAGCCGAGCCTTTACTTGAAGGCCGGCGCCATTCACGGCTGCGTGCTTTGCCAGGAGGACAAGCCGCTACTTTATATGGAGGACGTCGGTCGCCACAACGCAGTGGACAAGATCGCCGGCTACATGTTCCGCCACGACATGACGGGCGGAGATAAAATCTTCTACACCACCGGCCGCCTGACTTCCGAGATGGTCATCAAGACCGTGCAGATGGGTATACCCGTCCTCGTGTCGCGCTCGGGCTTCACCGCCTGGGGCGTCGAATTGGCTCGCCAGGTCGGCTTGACCCTGATCGGCCGGGCCCGTGGAAAGCGCTTCCTGGCCTTGGCCGGCGAGGAGCGCATCCGTTTCGACAGCGACCCGGAAGCCATCGCCGACGAGCCCAAGCATATGAACCGCAAGAGCGCTTCGTGAGCGTCAACCGCAACAACACCCTCGGCCTTCTGCTCGCCGGCGGCCTGGCCCGACGCATGGGCGGCGGCGACAAAGCGCTCATCGAAATGGGCGGCCGGCCGCTTCTCGACTATGCGATTGAGAGGGCCCGGCCGCAGGTGTCGGCCCTTATCCTCAACGCCAACGGCGATGCGGCGCGGTTCGAACGATTTGGCCTGCCGGTCGTCGCCGATGTCATCGAAGGTTTCGCCGGACCGCTGGCCGGCGTGCTGACCGGCCTGGAGTGGGCCGCCGCCAACGCGTCCGGCATCGAATGGCTCGCCACCTTTCCCATCGACGCGCCATTCTTCCCGATTGATTTGATTGAACACATGGGCGCATCTATCGATGACGGCAACGCCGAAATGGCCTGCGCCGAGTCGAATGAGCGCACGCACCCGGTCTTCGCTCTCTGGCCCGTCCGCCTCAAGGATGACCTCCGAAAGGCCATGGTCGACGAGGAGATGCGCAAGATCGACCTGTGGACGGCGCGCTACAGAATCGTTCACGTGCCATTCGACACGACGGACGGCGATCCATTCTTCAACATCAATCGGCCGCAGAATGTGGAGGAGGCGGAAGGGCGGTTGGCCGGTATCTAGGAACCGTCGTTCAATTGAGGCGGCGTGAATCCGAAATCCCGCTTTGCTGACAAGAGTCCGGCCGCTTTCAGTTCCGCCAGACGGGCCTTCTGGTCCGTAAAGGCCTGCGCGCTGGCCTGATCGGGATCGACGATCGCTCTCAGTTTCGCCACGCATGTCTTGCGGATTTCGGCGTAGGTCGGATCGCGGCCCAAATCCTCGCCCTCAGTCGGGTCGTCTTCGATATTGAAAAGTTGCGGCGGATAGCCGACGTAGTGGACATAATTCCAGCGGTCCCAGCGGACCATGAAAACGCCTGTGATAGCGCCGCCGTCATGGAATTCGCTGAAAATGACCCTGTCGGGGTCCGGTGAATCTATGGATGTGAAGAGAGAGATTCCCGGACCTGCACCTTTTTCGGCAGTTGGAATACCGAGTGCTTCGAGCACGGTTGCACCGACGTCAATCAGGGATACCGGCGTGTCGGTTTTGATCCCTTTTGGCACACCGGGTCCCGAGAGGATCATGGGGACGGCAACCGAGTTTTCGTACATAACACATTTGGTCCAAAACCCGTGGTCGCCCAACATCTCGCCGTGATCGGTCAGGTAGAGAACCCGCGTGTTGCTGCTGAGGCGGTTGTCTTCGAGGGCGTCGATCAACCGGCCGATGTTATCGTCGAGAAAGGAGCAGAGACCGTAATAAGCCTGGCGGGCGATGCGACGGGTGTCGTCACTGAAATGGCGGTCGTAGTCGTAGAAGTCCGCCAGTCCGCGCAACACGGGGTGTTCGTTGCGCTGCACCGAATGCGGATGAAGCGGTTCGCCGAGTTCGGTGTCGGCGTAGAGGTCGAAGAACGGTTGCGGCGCGCGGAGCGGATAGTGGGGCGCGACGAAGGAAACGAAAAGCACCCAGGGTATTCCGTCGCCCTGCGTGCCGTCTTCGCGAAGCCAGTTTAACGCCGCCGCGAGGACATTGCGGTCGTAGCGCGTATAGGCGCTTTCCCCCGGCCCGACGTCGTCCGCAAACTCAATGGGTGCGTCGTAGGCGGGGAGTGGTTGGGTCCGCTGCAGGCCGAGGGTCCAGCCAATGCCGTCGAGAACGTGCATAGGAAGGATTTCCGGCTCGAACCCGTTGGCGTCCTCCGTTGAGCGGTAGTGCAGCTTGCCGATGGAGACGACACGGCGGCCCTGGGACATCACGCGATGGCCCCATCCGGTCGGGGAGCCGCGGTAAGGTTCGGCACTCGACCAGGTGCCGATCTCATGGACGTAACGCCCGGTCGCCATGGAGGCACGGGCTGGCACGCAAGCGGGCGACGGCGTATAGGCGTTGGTGAAACGGACGCCCCCGGCCGCCAGGCGGTCCAAGTTAGGGGTGCGGACGATCCGGTTGCCGTAGCATCCCAAGGCCGAGCGCGCGTGCTCGTCGGAGCAGATGATCAGAAGGTTTGCGGGTTTCAAGGCCGGTCCTCCCAATAGTTCCCTTCGAACCATGGCCTGACCGGACACTGATAGGCAAAGGAAAAGGCTTCCGCTATCTTGCCCGAGGCACATTTCATTTGGTTGCCGTATCCCCTGTCTCAGGGCCGATCAACGGAGGGAAAAAATATGATTGAACGGGGAGCGGCATGATGGTGGCTGACGTCAAGCTCGCCCAGGCTTTGTGTTCGCGGATGTGTCATGACCTGGTCGGTTCCGTATCGGCCATCAGCTCTGGTCTCGAACTGATCGCCGAAGACCCGTCCGACATCGACGGACCGCTCGACCTGATGGGCCGGAGCGCCGACCAAACGGCCCGGCGCCTTTCCTTCTTCCGCATTGCATTTGGCCTGGCGGCGGGCCGCGAAGGGCCCGCCACCCTGGAGGAAATACGACGATTGTCCGCCGATTTCTTTGCGGGCGGCCGGGTTCGGTTGAAGTGGAGCGGTGCTCCCGAACTGCCCGCGGGTTCGGTTCTGCCGACCGTCGCGGCGAAGATCCTGCTCAACGTCCTGCTCTTGGCGGCCGACTGCCTGCCGCGCGGTGGTGAAGTCGCGATCCGGATCGCCAAGTTCCCTGAAGAGTTCGGAATGGCCATTGAAGCGGTCGGTGAAGGAGCGCGTATACCCGACGAGGCGTCAACCGCGTTAGGGAACGACGCCGATGCCCAGACGGTAGCGCCGAGAAACGCCCATCTTCATCTTGCGAAATCGTTGTTGGCATCCAACGCCGGTACAATCGAAACCGAGTCCGAAGATGCAGGAAGCGTCAGAATCGCGGTATTAGCGCCGGTCTCCCCGTGAGGCCCGAGATAGGAAATTCTCTCAAAAGCGGTTTGTTACAGGCGTAAACAATCCTGTCACAAACGGAAGCATATTGAAATTGTTGGGCAATCGGAAGTTCCTGTAAGATACGCCCCACTGACTGATTGCATTGCCTGTCGAATTGATGCGTCTCGGCTACGGGTAGCCGGCCGAGCATGCCGACCGATAGGCGAAAATGGATTGAAGGGGACGGCGAACCGGGATTGACCGGAGCCGGCTTATCTCTCAGAGGAGAAGGTGTCTTGGACGACCTGTTAAGCGAGTTTTTAACCGAGACGGCCGAAAGCCTCGCCGTAATCGACGTCGAGTTGGTGAAATTCGAACAGGAACCTCAAAACCAAGAAATTCTCGGCAACATCTTCAGGTTGGTCCACACCATCAAGGGGACCTGTGGCTTCCTTGGCCTGCCGCGTCTCGAGTCGGTGGCCCATTCCGGAGAGAACATTCTCGGCAAGTTCCGCGACGGCGTTCTTGAAGTGACTCCGGAGGCGGTGACGCTGATCCTCAAATGTATCGACCGAATTCGCGATCTCCTGGCCGAGCTCGAAGATACGGGTGAAGAACCGGAAGGCGAAGACAGCGAGCTGATCGCGGAACTGGATGCCATGGCCGAAGGGAAGTCGGCGCCCGCAGCCCCGGCCGCCGCGCCGACCGAACCGGCGCCGACCGCTGCCGCCGCCGACGACGCGCCTTCCGCCAACGAATTCGGTGCCCCTGTCGCGGCCGAGCTTCTGGCTGAAGTCGAAGAGGCGCAGTCGCAAGGGGTGGTCGCTGCGAGCGACGAACAGATGGCGGCCGAAATGGCAGCGGAAAGCGCGGCCGAAGGCGGCGGTACGGCTCCGGCGGGTGATGATGCACCGTCATCTAACGAGTTCGGAGCTCCTGTCGCGGCAGAACTCTTGGCCGAAGTGGAAGAGGCTCAGGCGCAAGGCGTCACGGCGGCGACCGACGCTCAGATGAATGCTGAAATGGAAGCGGAGCGTTCCACCGAGAGTGCCGCGGCGCCCGCTGCGCCGGTGAACGAGCCTCCGGCGCAGGAAGCGAAGGTCCCCGCCGCACCCAAAAAGAAGGCACCGCCAGCCAAAACCGAGGAAAAAGGTGCCAAAGAATCGGCGGTCGCCGCCTCCAGCATTCGCGTCAACGTCGATGTGCTTGAGGATTTGATGACTCTGGTCAGTGAACTCGTTCTGACCCGCAACCAGCTTTTGCAAATGGTGCGAGGGCTCGACGACAGTGAGTTTACGGTCCCCTTGCAGCGTCTCAGCCACATCACGTCCGACCTTCAGGAAGGAGTCATGAAGACTCGCATGCAGCCGATCGGCAATGCCTGGGCGAAACTGCCGCGGATCGTCCGCGATCTTTCGGTGGAATCGGGCAAACAGATCGAACTGGTTATGCTTGGCGCTGAGACCGAATTGGACCGCCAGGTCCTCGAACTGATCAAGGACCCCTTGACTCATATGGTCCGCAACTCGGCCGATCACGGGCTTGAAATGCCGGCTGACCGCCTCGACGTCGGAAAACCGGAAAAGGGAACGATCACCCTGAACGCCTTCCATGAGGGTGGGCATATCATCATCGAGATATCCGACGATGGGAAGGGCCTGAATATGGACCGGATCCGTCAGAAATGCCTGGACAACGGCCTGTTGTCGGAAGCCGATATCGAATCGCTGAGTGATCAACAGATCCAACAATATATCTTCAATGCCGGGTTCTCGACAGCCGAGAAGGTGACCAGCGTGTCGGGCCGCGGCGTCGGAATGGACGTGGTCCGTACCAACATCGAGAAGATCGGCGGCACCGTCGAATTGAAGTCTGTCGAGGGCAAGGGCACGACGTTTACCATCAAGATTCCTCTGACGCTTGCTATCGTGTCGGCGCTCATTGTCGAATGTTGCGGCGAACGCTTCGCGATTCCGCAAATCAGCGTTCTCGAATTGGTTCGCGCGTCGACCCAGTCCGACAACGCCATCGAGGTAATTAACGAGTCGCCGGTACTGCGGTTGCGTAACAGGTTGTTGCCGCTGGTGTCGCTGGAAGACTTGCTCAAACTCGACCGAGCGGAAGCCAATCCGATGACGGAACTCCTTCAAATGGCTGGACCCGAGCGTTCCGATACTGCGGACGGAGGCGAGGGCGCGGTCGATGCCGGTGAAGCTTCCCCGGACGTCGCGAGCGCCCCCGAAGAAGGCGATGGCATCGACGCCGGCCATGATAGCGATGAATTGTTCATCGTCGTGACCCAAGTCGGCGCCAACACGTTCGGTATCATTGTCGACAGGGTCTTCGACACCGAGGAAATCGTCGTCAAGCCGGTGTCGCCGATATTGCGCGACATTTCGTTGTACTCCGGCAATACAATTCTCGGCGACGGCAGCGTTATCATGATTCTCGATCCCAACGGGATCGCAACGGCTGCAGGCCAAATGGATGCAACGGACTCAACCATGGAAAGGGACTCGGCAGCTTTGAGTGCGACAGACGAGAAAACATCCTTGTTGGTGTTTCGTGCCGGCGGTGACGAGTTGAAGGCCGTACCATTGGCCCTTGTCGCCCGATTGGAAGAGGTCGACATGGCGACCGCCGAGACCTCTCATGGTGCGGTGATGGTTCAGTATCGTGGTCAGTTGATGCCATTGATCCCCTTCGACTCTGGGCATCAGTTCAAGACCGAAGGCCGGCAGCCGATCCTGGTGTTTACCGATCAAGAACGCTCGATGGGCCTCGTGGTCGACGAAATCGTCGACATCGTCGAAGACCGCCTGAAGATCGAACTGGCGGCGGACGTGACGGGTATTATCGGAAGTGCCGTGGTCGACGGCCGTGCCACGGACATTATCGACGCGGGCTACTTCCTGACCCAGGCGTTCTCTGACTGGTTCGGGTCCTCGGAGATGATCACCTTTGACTCGGCCGGTTCGCGAAACGCGTTGCTGGTCGACGACAGTCCGTTTTTCCGCAATCTCCTCTCGCCCCTGCTGTCGGTCGCCGGCTGGCAGGTGACGACCGCAGAATCGGCGGACGAGGCGTTGTTGTTGCGTGACCGGGGCGGTCGTTTCGACGTGATTATCAGCGACATCGAAATGCCGGGAATGAACGGCTTTGAGTTTGCCAAAGCGATTCGCGGCGATGCGCGGTGGAAGGACATTCCATTGGTCGCTCTCTCCGGCCATGCCTCGGAAGAGGATTTCGAACGCGGGCGCGAAGCCGGATTTGACGACTACGTGGCGAAGTTCGATCGTGAAGCATTGGTCGCCAGCTTGGCGCAGACCGTGTCGATGGCCACTCGGGTGCCTGAAAAAGAATCTAGTCAATAGCGCTGGTATTACCGGCGGCAATGAAATCACGGCTTATTTCGATTCCGGCCCTGGCTCGGGTGACGCCGCCATTGCGCGATCCGTTTCACGGCTGCATAATCGGCTACACGTTCGCACTGGTGATCGCGGTGAATTTGGCGATAACCAATTAAGGCGAACACCTTGAAAAACGGGAAAGATCTCGATCTGCCATGAAATCGTGTTTGATTGTTGACGATTCGAAGGTCATCCGAATGGTGGCCCGGAAAATTCTCCAAGAACTCGGGTTCGAAACCGAAGAAGCTGCTGACGGTCAGGAAGCTCTCGACGCGTGCAAACGCAACCTGCCGAACGCCGTTCTGCTCGACTGGAATATGCCGGTCATGGACGGTTTGCAGTTTCTAAAAGAGTTGCGCGCCTTGCCGGGCGGTGATGCGCCGGTCGTTGTTTTCTGCACGACTGAAAACGACATTGAACATATTCAGCAAGCTATCGAATCCGGTGCCAACGAGTACATTATGAAGCCGTTTGACAGCGAAATCATTCAGGCCAAGTTTTCCCAGGTCGGTCTCCTCTAAGAATAGGAACTTCGATTGTTGTCCAATTCCAACACGTGCCTGCGGACAGGAGACGCATCGGCGGGGGGCGCAACCATTCGAGTGATGTTGGTTGACGATTCTGCCGTCATTCGCGGCTTGACCAAGCGAATGATCGATGCCGAACCCGATATGGAGGTTGTAGCCTCGGTTGGGAATGGTGAACTCGCTATCAAAAAGCTTTCCCAGGAAGACATCGACGTAATCCTCCTCGATATCGAGATGCCGGTGATGGACGGCCTGACGGCGTTGCCGAAACTTCTCGAGGCGGACCCCAAGGTGAAAATCGTCATGGCGTCGACATTGACCCTGGAAAACGCCGAAATCAGTATGCGTGCACTACGTCTTGGGGCGACGGATTATATCCCAAAGCCCACATCGACTGGATCCATGGGGGGGCCAGCGAGTTCCAGCGTGAATTGGTGGAAAAGGTTCGCGCCTTCGGATTGCCGCGCGCCAAGACCCGCCCCAGCACCTCGAAACCTGTTGCCAAGGCGCCGACGCCACCTCCCGTGGCGGCGCCATCAAAAGCTCCTTCGCTGAGAAAACCGGGATTCGTCGGCCGGCCGGAGTTGTTGGCGATCGGAAGTTCGACGGGCGGTCCGCAAGCCCTTATGGAAGTGCTGAAAGGCCTGCGCGCTGAAGTACAGTGCCCGATAATCGTGACGCAACACATGCCAGCAACTTTTACGACGATTTTGGCCCAACATCTGGGCAAGGCGTCCAATCGGCCTTGCGCCGAGGCTAAAGACGGTGATGTCCTGCAACCGGGCCATATTTTCGTAGCCCCGGGCGACTATCATATGACTGTTGAGAGCCGTGGTGTTCAGAGAGTCCTCCGGCTCAACCAGGACCCGCCGGAGAATTTCTGCCGCCCCGCTGTTGATCCGATGTTGCGAAGTGTTGCGGCCGCCGTCGGTTCCCGCGCTCTTGTTGTTATTCTCACCGGAATGGGTGCGGATGGCGCCAAGGGAACGGAAGTAATCGTCAATGCGGGGGGGACTGTGATCGCACAGGACGAAAAGTCGAGCGTCGTATGGGGAATGCCTGGTGCGGCAGCGGCGGCGGGAACCTGCAGCGCGATCCTGCCGCTTGGGGAAATGGCAGGTTATATCAATAACTTTGTGCTGAAGGGCGCGGCATGAAACCGGACGATTTCGAATTCGTGAGGCGCTTGTTGAAGGAACGGTCTGGGCTCGTCGTCGGCGAGGACAAGGCGTATTTGCTTGAAAGCCGATTGATGCCGGTGGCGCGGAAATTCGGATTGGGCAATCTCGAGGAACTCATCGGGAAAGTTCGCAGCTCTCCGACGAATGATATGCTTGTCGACGTCACGGAAGCGATGACGACGAACGAATCGTTTTTCTTCCGGGACACGAAACCATTTGACCTGTTCAAAGAGCACGTCCTGCCCCACCTGCTGGATAGCCGGGCAGCACGGAAATCGTTCCGGATTTGGTGTGCTGCCGCATCGAGCGGTCAAGAATCCTATTCGCTGGCCATCCTTCTGAAAGAAGAAGGCGCGAAATTGGCCGGTTGGAGGACCGAACTAATCGGGACCGATATTTCCAATGAAATCCTGGCACGCGCCAAGGAAGGACGCTACAGCCAGTTTGAGGTTCAGCGTGGAATGCCCATTCAGTTGCTGGTGAAGTATTTTGAGAAAGACGGAGAACATTGGCGGATCAAGGACGACATTCGAAACATGGTGCGCTACCAGTTCTTTAATCTTCTCGATGACCCGAAGTCACTCGGGAACTTCGATGTTGTATTTTGCCGCAACGTGCTGATCTATTTCGACCAGCCAACGAAAAAGGCCGTTCTGGAACGCATCGCGGCCTTGATGCCGGAAGATGGACTGCTCTTTTTGGGCGGGGCTGAAACGGTGCTTGGCATCATCGACAAATTCGAGCCGGTTCCCGGACAGCGCGGCATCTATCGTCTGTCGGGAAACTGACAGGCCCAAAGGCGTTTTCTCGGACAACCCATTCGCTTCGGTTTCGGAGCGATGTTGCGTTCGTCTAGGCCGCTTCCTCGTCAGGATCGCGGAGCACATATCCCCGACCCCACACTGTCTCGATGTAATTGTCACCGCCGGTCGCGTTTGACAGTTTCTTGCGGAGTTTGCAGATAAACACGTCGATGATTTTAAGCTCCGGCTCGTCGATCCCGCCGTACAGGTGATTGAGGAGCATTTCCTTCGTCAAGGTCGTCCCCTTGCGAAGCGATAACAATTCCAAAATCCCGTATTCCTTGCCGGTCAGATGAATGGACTGGCCGCCGACATCGACGGTTCGTGCATCCAGGTTGACACTCAGCTTACCGGTTTCGATGACCGATTGCGAATGACCCTGAGAACGCCGTACGATGGCTTGAATACGGGCAAGAAGCTCACTCTTATCGAACGGTTTGGTTAGGTAGTCATCGGCGCCCGTACCCAGGCCTTTCACCTTGTTTTCGGATTCGGTTAGGCCGGAAAGAATGAGAACGGGCGTCTCGACGCGGGAGTCGCGAAGTCGCCGAAGGACCTCCATTCCGTCGATATCCGGTAGCATCAAATCAAGAACGATGATGTCGTAGTCGTATAACTTCCCGATTTCCAACCCGTCTTCGCCGAGGTCCGTCGCGTCGACGACCATACCAGCCGATTCGAGCATCATCTGAACGCTTTGCTGAGTGGTCGGGTCGTCTTCTACCAAGAGCACCCGCATGCTTGTTCCCCGAATTCGTTAACGAACGCGTTAACCATATTCCGCAGATTGTTTTGGCGCAAGTTCTCAACTCCGGCGCCATATGAACAAGTATTTTACCAATCCTTAAACAGTCCCTTTCCATACTGGCATAGCCGGTTATCCTGAAGGATATATGATGTGGTTATGAGGTTGAGGCGTCTGCATTGAGTGGCTTTGGCGCTAATATTATCAACGAAATCAGTCACTTGCCTCCATATCGTGTTTATGGGCAGGTAATCAACATTGTCGGCCTGATGATTGAGGTCGGGGGCGTTAAGGGAAATTTGTCCATCGGTGACCACTGTATCATCTATGCCCGCAACGACCGCCGTGTCACCTGTGAGGTGATTGGATTCGCCGGTGGGAACGCGCTGGTGATGCCGTTTAGCCCTTTGGATGGAATCGGTATGGGGTGCCGGGCCGAGGTTGGTGCGAGCCAGCCGGTGGCCTTTCCCACACCCTCATGGCTTGGTCGCATCGTCAATGGATTCGGTGAGCCAATTGACGGCAAGGGACCTTTGCCGATGGGCGATCACCCCTATCCGATCAGAAATAATCCGCCGCCATCCCATGAACGCAAACGCGTCGGCGGTAAGCTCGACCTCGGCGTACGAGCGCTCAATACCTTCACGACCTGCTGCAAGGGTCAACGTATGGGTATTTTTGCCGGTTCCGGCATCGGAAAATCGACGCTTCTGTCGATGATGGCGAGACATACGGACGCGGAAGTGAGCGTGATTGGGATGATCGGGGAGAGGGGCCGAGAAGCGCGCGAATTCATCGAAGACAGCCTTGGTCCCGAGGGTTTGGCCCGCAGTATCGTCGTAGTCGCGACCTCTGACGAATCGCCGTTAATACGGCGGCAGGCGGCCTATCTGACCATGGCCATTGCCGAGTATTTCCGCGACCAACGCCGCGAGGTCCTGTGCCTGATGGACAGCATTACCCGATTTGCCATGGCACAGCGGGAAATCGGACTTTCATCCGGCGAGCCGCCGACATCAAAAGGGTATACGCCCTCGGTGTTTGGAGAACTGCCCCGGCTTCTCGAACGCGCTGGTCCAGGCAAGGAAGGCCAGGGCGCGATCACAGGCCTGTTTAACGTGCTCGTTGAAGGTGATGACCACAACGAACCGGTATCGGATGCCGTTCGGGGCATGCTCGACGGACATATCGTTCTCGACCGAGCGATCGCTGAACGAGGGCGTTATCCCGCCATAAATGCGCTTCGCAGCATCTCGAGAACGATGCCGGCCTGCAACACGAACGAGGAAAATGCCGCCGTCAACCGCGCTCGCCAGTTAATGGCGACCTACGACGACATGGCCGAGCTCATTCGCCTTGGCGCCTACCGGCACGGCAGCGACCCCTCCGTCGACGAAGCCATCCGTTACCATCAGGGACTGGAGGATTTCCTTACTCAGGAAGTCGATGATCCAACAGATCTGGAAGGGTGCTACCAACAGATCGGCAATGTCCTCGGAGTAGACACGGGCCACGGGCCGCCGTCACAAGAGGCATCGGCAGAAGCAACGCAGTAGGCGGGTCAAGGAACGGGTGTAAGTCATGGTGAAAAGCATGAAGACCTTGATCCGTTTGAACGAATGGAACGTCGACCAACACCGTCGAGTGCTGGCCGAGTTCTTAGGTCAGCTTTCCGAACTCGAACGTGCGCCGGAGGCGTTGGAGGAAGAGGTCCTCAGGGAACAGAGCAAGGCTGCGGCCATGCCGGAAGAAGGGGGGTTCTTATACGGAAACTATGCGCAGGGCGTGATCATTCGCCGTGAGGATTTGACGAATCGCATCATCGAGATGGAACACAAGGTGGCAGCGGCTCGCGAGGTGCTCAATGAGGCTTACCGCGAACTGAAGAAGTTTGAAGTCGTTGAGGAAAACCGGATTCGCCGCGAACGCGAGGAAGAAGAGCGGACGGAACAGGCGTTGCTTGACGAAATGGGATTGCAGACCTATTCGCGCCGTACGGCACAGAATTCAAACCGGAGGAAGACGGTCTAGCAAGACGTCATTGGACCAGTTCGGCTGGCGGTCTTCCATCGTGATACCCTGACGACCGACCCGTGCCAGGGAAGGCAGTTCCAAATTTACTGTGACTTGTAGCCATCGGGCGACGAGTTCGTTTCTCAAATCGCCGAGTAGTGTGACGGCAACTTCCTCTATAGTTTCCCATTCCGTGCTTTCCAGAGCGGACAAATAGTCCTCGACGGTATTCGGCTTCAAGATCAAGCGGTCCGGCACGTAGCGCACGATGACCGAGGCAAAAGTGCCGTCGTCATCGAAGCTGAAGGCCCCCTCGACTCCCGTAACATAATCGATCGAACCGTCGGGATTTGGTGCCGTGTGAAGCAATGCCCTTCTTTGAACCCGTTCCATTTTCAGGTCCTCATACAAAAAGACCGAGATCGCCGTCGGCGTCGACTGCCGGAACCAACTCGACGAAATTTGGTGGGGAGGCTTGAAAAGTTACACCTCCTTCCGTTCCTGTCCACTCGCCGGTCTGCAAGAAAACCTCGCGTATGCCGTTCTGCACATCGGCCGGCAAGCGCTCGTCCGTTCGGACGATGAGGTCGAAACGTTTTTTCCTGTCGTGGATCAGGCCATCCAGTTGCAAACGGCCGAGACGGGACAAATCGACATCAACCACAAACCGCGTGCCGTGTTCCTCATCGGACTCTTCGTTTTCGTCGTCCTCCGGGTTCCGCCTTACGAAAAATTGGATCAAATCGATCTCGGAACCATTAAGCAAGGGAACCGGATAGGCCCGCCATTCGGCGCTGGACGATTCATCGGAGAGTTTTGCGATGGCGGAGAAGTCGTGTCTCAGTTTGGTGGCGAGATCCGGCCTGAGCCTTTGTAACGCACGGACCGGCGCATCGCCGACCCAGCCCCTAATGTCGCCACCCCTGAGGGCTGCGATGAAAAAAAAGGATCTGCGAGCCGAGCGAGGTGCCTGGCTTCGGCATCAAAGCGTTTATGAGGTGTTGAGCGACCGCCGGATTGGATTCGCTCAACGTTTTCAAGGCTTCCTCGGCTTCGGGCCAGGAGCGCGTCCCGAGTATGACCTGGCCGGCTTTCAATGCGACGGCTCGTGCAACTTCAGGTGCGCTATCCGGTAAGGGTGCCTCAACTTGGAAGGTAATCGTAGTTCCTGCCGGTACCGGTGTCGGCGTCGATACGGCTATGGGACCAGCGTGGGTCTGGACAACTGACTGCCCCATTCCGGAACGACCGATTACGACACCTGTCACCGTTTGTCCCGTTTGCACTCCGGTCGGGCCGCTCTGCGGCAACCCTCCTGCCGTGGATAGTTGGTTCGGCGGAACAAAGCCGGTAATGCGGATCGAGAACTGTGTCCCGACAGGGAAGACACCAGGCGGTGATGTGGCGCCGGAAACCCTCGCCGAGGAACCTGAAGCGAACGGTAATGGGGCACCGGATTGAGCAGATGGTTTCCCCGACGGGAGTTGGGCCGTTTGCCCGGTCACAGGACCGGTGCCGGGGCGCGCCGGCGGTGCTGCCGGTGTACCCGTCCCCGCTAGTCCCGATACCTGACCTTGGGGGGAGAGAATTCCGGGCAAAAGGCCGCTTTTTGCGGGTCCTCCGATGAGCGTCGCCGTAGCGACGGCCCCCACTGTCAGGCGGACAGGCGAACTATCAACTAGACCGCCCGCCGTAGGCGATGGCGTTCCGCCCGCACCACCAATCGCCGGGTTATGGACGGAGAGCGCCGGTTTGCGCAGGATGGCTTGCGGCGATTGCCCGTTGATCGCTGTTATCAATACCTGTAGACGCGGTCCTGCCGTGAGAATTTGCAGTTGGAGCGGGCCTTCCTTCGGCAGGGGAAACGCCGTTTGTAATGTCAATTTCCCGAGAGCCGATTCGAGGCTCGCTGTTCCCCTTGCACCGAGGGCGACAATGACCGCATCAAGTTTGGCACCGATATCAAGGCTTGCTAGGGATGCCGGAGGCGACAGAACGACGCCGGTTGGCGCCGGTGGTGCGGTCGGTGGAGGAGCCCTGGCCGGAGGCGGTGGTGGCGTTACGGTCGACATATTCGGCGGCTCCTGCCGGATCACGGCGCGAGCAATTTTTCCGCTATTTTCTCGACGTCCTGGGCGGCTTCGCTGTTGGGGAAGCGGGTCAATAACGGAGCTTGGGCTCGGATCGCTTCGCGTACTTTCGAATCCCGCCGAATAACGCCCAGAAGGGGAGGCGATATCTTGAGGAACCCGTTGCAAGCCTTGAGAAGAGTGTTGTAAGTGCGTTCGCCTTCACGGGTCGAATTGCAGACGTTGGGCACGAAACGGAATTCTGTTTGTGTGCGCTCTGCGTGAGACGCCTTGATAAACGCGTAAGCGTCGGTCAGGGAAGTGGGTTCGTCTGTCAACATGACGATACAAGTCCCCGCGTAATGGGAAAGCTGGCGCACCGTCCGCTCAACGCCCGCACCCAAGTCCAGAAGGACGGTGTCGTAATTCGCCGCCAGCAAAGACAGGTCATTGCCAAGCATTTGCAGGCGGCTAGCCGCAATATTGGCCAATCCGCCTGAACCGGAGCGACCGGCAATGACGTCGAAACCCCCTTCCGCAAACTCCAGCGCCGCCTGATTGAGGGTCAAACGACCGGCAATGACGCCGCTCAAGTCCTGTTTCGGCATCAGGCCCAATTGAATATCGAGGCTGGCGAGGCCGAGGTCGCCGTCAAACAACAACACCCGTTGCCCGGCGCGGGTCAGCGCGTGAGCCAGCGTTATGGAGAACCAGGTCTTCCCGACGCCGCCTTTCCCCGAAGCAACAGCGATAATGTTCCGGCCCTTAGGCGGTGCGGCGGTTTCTAACTGGGGCATCGTCTCGGATGTCATAGGGCAGCCTCGGCTTTCGCTGTATCGTTATCGTATTCCCGAGAACTCGGTGTGATCAATCTGGCAAGTGACATTGGATTGAGGGAAGTCAGGCCTTCGGCGACTTGGGGGCCGACACTGATTTCCGCGAAGGCGAGTCCCGCAGCGTCGGCGGCTGCCAGAATACTCCCCGCCCGTCGGACCATGTCGACCTTGGTGACGATCATCCGTTTGACCCCGAGATCGGCGAAAGTTCGCGCCATATCGGCCGATTCGGCGGAGTCAATACCTGCCGGAAAGACCAGGACGGGTTCTATGCCGCCGATATCGACGAACTGGAACAATCGATCCATATCCGACTGACTGTAGGGATTGGCTCCGGCCGTATCTATGAAGCAGGCTTCCCCCGCCCCTGTTTTCTCGAGGGCCGGCTTTAAGCCCGAAGGTTCATCGACCCGCTCCAGACCGACCTCCAGAATTCTTGTGAACGCGGCCAACTGCTCGACCCCTCCGGCGCGTTGCGTGTCCGTACTGATTGCCCGCACCCTCGCGCCTTCCAATCTGCTTCGGGCGCACAGCTTGGCGACTGTGATCGTCTTTCCGCATCCGGGCGGCCCAACCAACATGACGGGGCCGTTCGATCCGGCATCGGCGAGGTTTGAGAATCCATAGACCTCGTCGATCGCTGCCGCCAGGGCTAGATTCGGATCGACGGCATCCTGACGCTGGGCCGTCTCGGCAAGGCGCCCGGAAAGTCGGGGCGGGCAGCCGTGATAGGTCAGCGCCTGGCGAACGGTTTCTTTTATGTCGGCGGGGTCGACTGTATCGGGCTCGTCGATCCCGATCGGATCCGCCGGTGTCTCGACGGCGGCGAGGGCGGTCGATTCCCCAGAAGGCGTGTCGCGGGTAGAAATGATGACCGCTTCGTCACCCAGTTCGGCACGGACCGCCTCCATTGCCGCGGAGACGTTTTGAGCTGAGAATGTCTTTGCCCTCACAGTTAGCGCCTACCCATCTCCGGCCTTTACACTTGCCCGACGGTTTTGATTTTCGCTTTGGGATGAACTTCGTTCTGCGACATGACCACCGTCATTGGCCGGAACCGTTCGACGATGGAACGCACATAGGGGCGGATGCCTGGACTGGTGAGCAATACCGGTGTTTCACCCATCATGGCCTGGCGCTCGAATGTATTTCTGAGCGCCGTGATGAATTCCTGAAGTCGCGTCGGTTGCATCGACAGTTGTCGATCGTCTCCCTGTCCCACGAGGCTTTCCGCGAAGACCTGCTCCCATTGCGGCGACAAGGTGACCAACGGTATAAAGCCCTGTTCATTAACGTTTTGGTCGCTGATCTGGCGGGCCAGGCGGGCGCGTACATGTTCGGTTATCATCATGACGTTTCGGGTGTTGCCACAGGCTTCGGCAACGCCCTCAAGGATGGTCGGCAAATCTCGTATGGAAACTCTTTCGGCCAAGAGGTTCTGCAGCACCCTCTGGATGCCGCCCATGGAAATCTGAGCCGGGATAATGTCGGCAATTAGCTTCTGGTGCTCCTTGTCAAGCTCGTCGAGGAGTTTCTGGGTCTCCGCATAGGAGAGAAGCTCGGCCATGTTGTCTTTGATGACCTCAGTAAGATGGGTTGTGATGACCGTCGCAGGGTCGACGACCGTATATCCTCGGAACAGTGCCTCCTCGCGGTTGGCCTCCTCAATCCATGTGGCCGGAAGCCCGAAAGTGGGTTCCGTCGTTTTTTCGCCCGGTAGTGAGATATCTTCGCCGCGCGGGTCCATGACCAGAAGCATACTCGGCCGTAAGTCGCCGCGGCCGGCTTCGATTTCCTTGACCCGGACGACGTAGCTGTTGGCAGGAAGCTGCATGTTGTCCTGAATGCGTACGGACGGCATGACGAAACCGACCTCGGTTGCCATCTGGCGTCTGAGCGCCTTAATCTGATCCGTCAGCCGTTGGCCGTCTTTCGGAGCGCTGATCAGCGCCAGCAATCCGTAACCCAGTTCTAAGCGCAGATAATCGATCCGCAGAGCCGTAGAAATCGGCTCTTCGGCCATGGCCGCGGGATCGACGGTCTTCTCCTCTGCGGCCCGGACCTCTTCTTCGACTCGCTGTTTCCCTTTGGCGTAAACGAAGTAAGCGCCAAGTCCGGTCACCGCCGACAGAATCATGAACGGCAGCATGGGAATGCCCGGTAGCACGGCCAAGGCGATCATGAGGAAGGAGACAAGCCCGAGAGCCTTGGGCTGGCCGCCGAGTTGGCGGAACAGGGCGCTTTCCGTCTTTTCCGCAACGCCGGCTTTCGTCACCATCATACCGGCTGAAGTGGAGACGATCAGCGCCGGTATCTGCGAAACCAACCCGTCACCAACGGTCAAACGTGTGTAAGTATCGGCGGCGTTGCCGAAGGTCATGTCATTTTGGGCGACGCCGATGATCATGCCGCCGATGACGTTGATGAACGTGATCAGAATGCCGGCGATCGCGTCGCCTCGTACGAACTTGGCGGCGCCATCCATGGCCCCGAAAAAAGAGCTTTCTTCTTCCAGTTCCTTACGACGAACACGCGCTTCGTCCTCGTCGATCAATCCAGTCGACAGGTCGGCGTCGATGGCCATTTGCTTGCCGGGCATGGCATCCAGGGAAAACCGCGCCGAGACCTCGGCGATTCGGCCCGAACCCTTCGTAATGACGATAAAGTTGACGATGACGAGGATGGCGAAGACGATAATCCCGATAACAAAATTACCGCCCATCACGAACCCGCCGAATGCCTGGATGACCTCTCCGGCAGCGTCTGTGCCGGTGTGACCGTCGGCCAAAATCAATCGGGTTGAGGCTAGGTTGAGGGAAAGCCGGACCATCGTGGCAAGCAGTAACACGGTGGGGAAGGCGTTGAATTGTAGAGGCTTTTCAACAAACAACGCCGTCATCAGGATGAGCACGGAAAACGTAATCGAAAACGCGAGGCTGATGTCGAGTGCCCACTTGGGCATCGGAAGAATGAGGACAACGAGGATCGCGACAACGCCAAGCGCGAGAAGGATATCGCCCCGCTGAAGGATCGATACCATTGTCTCTCGGAGATCGAAGCTGACGGCTTCCGATTGTTCCTCGACAGCTTCGGTGGTGACTTCCGCCATTCGCCTAAATCTTCCTTACAAGCCCGCGTGGCCGGATACGCCGATAAGCGCCGAGACTGTCACGGAGCCGGCCTTTCCGCGTCGCCGGGTTGTGGTACTGTGAACCCTTGGTCGCCGTATTGCTTGAGTTTGTTGCGAAGAGTGCGAATGGAAATCCCCAGGATATTCGCGGCGTGGGTTCTATTTCCAAGGCAATGATGAAGGGTGTCGATAATGAGTTCCCTTTCGACATCGGCAACGGTACGGCCGACGAAATCTTGTGCACTGGTCGTGGTAGCGCCCGGCTCGGCGATGGAAATTGCGCCTTCGCCGGAATCGAGCATCACCGCCTCAGGACCGATCTCGTCACCGGACGCAAGAAGCACGGCACGGTGGATGGTGTTTTCCAATTCTCGTACGTTGCCCGGCCAGGTATGTGCGGCCAGAGCCTTGAGGGCCTCGGTCCCGACTGGGCGAGCGGCGACGCCGTTGGCCTCCGAGTATTTGGCGACGAAATGATCGGCGAGAACAGGGATGTCTCCAGGCCTTTCCTGCAAAGCAGGTAGGCGGATGTTCATGACATTGAGCCGGAAAAAAAGATCCTGGCGAAAATTCCCGCGAGCCACCTCGTCCTCCATATTGCGGTTGGACGTGGCGAGAATACGCACGTCGACACTGACTGACTTGTTCCCGCCAAGGCGATCGATTTCGCGTTCCTGTATGGCTCTGAGGAGTTTGGCTTGAAGGCGCGGGTCCATCTCGCTGATTTCATCGAGCAGCAAAGTACCACCGTCGGCCTCTTCAAACTTGCCAATTCGGCGCGCAATGGCGCCCGTGAACGCGCCTTTTTCGTGGCCGAAAAGCTCTGATTCCAAAAGGTTCTCGGGAATGGCGGCACAGTTGACGGCTACGAAGCGGCTGTTCTTACGCTTACTCTTGTTGTGAACGTAGCGGGCGAGAACTTCCTTCCCGGTTCCGGATGGGCCGGTGATCAGGATGCTCGCGTCGCTTGGGGCCACTTGCTCCGCCAATCGCAACACGTGGGACATTTTTGGGTCTTTGTGAACGATCGCATTGCTCTCTTCGGCGATGGCTTCAAGTACGGCCGCGATGAGTTCGGAATCGGGTGGCAGCGGAACGTACTCCTTGGCGCCGGCGCGGATCGCTCTTACCGCCGCCTGTGTGTCGTTGCCGACGCCGCAAGCGACGACAGGCACGGAAATCCGTTCGCTCTCCAAAGACGTTATGAGTTCGGCGATGTCGAGATTGACGTCCGCCATGACAAGGTCTGCGCCTTTCCCGGCGCGGAGTAGTTGCCGTCCTCCCTCGATGGTGTCGGCTTGTTGTACCTTGGCACCCCGTTTAATAGCGATCTGGCTGGCTGCGCCGATTTGCCCTTCGAGCGTTCCGATGATCAGGACTCGCATTGACTCGTACTCGCTTTCTGCTTTCGCTTAATCGAAATATCTGACTCGTTGCGCCGGCGGGAGAATGCTGTTCAACAGCATCTCTAGCCGGCGGGGGTTTTCCTGGTGGCCGATCGACGTCGCCGCCATGAGATAAACGCTGCTGATCAGTGCCTCTTCCTGTGAGTTGCGCTCCAGTTTCGAAGCCAGAGGCAGGAATACCATGTTGGCAAGGACCGCGCCGTAAAACGTGGTTAAGAGGGCGACGGCCATACTCGGACCAATGGTCGAAGGGTCGTCAAGGTTGCCCAGCATCTGGACAAGACCGATGAGCGTTCCGATCAACCCCATGGCGGGAGAAAACTCACCCATCTTCCGCAGTACGCTGGTGCTTTTCGCGTGACGTTGGATCGTCGCATGGAGGTCGCGGTTCAAGATGCTTTCGACTTCCTCTCCCGGTGTGCCGTCGACGACCATCGAAATTCCTTTGTAGAGAAACGGTTCGCCCTCGATCGATCCGAGAATATTCTGAAGTGCCAAGACACCTCTCTTACGCGCCAGTTCGGCGATCTGCAGCGTTTGTATAGCTGCCTGAGAGGCGTCTCTCGAGGAATGGAAGAAACTTTTCATCACGACACGAAAAGTCCGGCCCATTTCCGATATGGAAAAACAAGCTGTGGCGACGGCCAATGTTCCGCCGATGACGATAAGGACTGACGGTGGGTTGATGAAGCTCTCCGGTGACCCACCCAACATGATGGCCGATCCAACCATGCCGAAACCGCACAGCAGACCGATAATCGTTGCCGGATCCATTCTGGACCGCGGATGTTCGATCCGAATGTCCGTGCCGTAATCGCCCATGTGTGGCCTCAGGAGGCTCTGTCAGTCTTGATAATCTCTGTCATCGTTACACCGAGGCGGTCCTCGACAACGACGACCTCACCGCGTGCAACCAAGCGATTGTTGACGTAAATGTCGATGGCTTCCCCGACCTTGCGGTCGAGCTCGATGACGGCTCCTTTGCCGAGCTTCAGAAGTTGGCTGACCCGCATCGTCGTTTTCCCGAGAACGGCGGACACCTGAACAGGGATATCGTAAACGGCCTCTAGGTCTTTTGCGCTTCTGGGCAAGTCGCCGATGTCGGGAAGGCCGTCCATTGCGGTGACCGCTCCACCACCTCCTTCTTCGTTGTCAGCGCCGTCGGCACCGCCTTCAAGTTCATTCAGTTCGAAATTGTCTTCGGCCATGACTTAATCCCTTGCATCAGCGGTCATTTGGTCTCGTCTTCTGCTTCCAGTATACCGTCGCCGCCGGCGGGTTCCATTCCATCCGCTTCCGTTTCGGCGCTGTCGGCTTCGCCATCCAAATTCGTTTCGATCGCGCTATCGTCTTCACTGTTCGATTCGGAGGGAACGGGCGGCTCGCGATCGGAGGGTTCGGATTCCTCCTCAAGCATTGATTCCAATAGGTTTTCGCCTTCCTCACCATCAGTTTGGGATGGAATCGGCGGTTCACCGAGCACATCCATATCCTGCGACGGCATATCCACGGTTTCGGGCGCTGTTTCGGGTGGAGCGGGAATGTCGGGAGGCGTGCCAGGTTCCTGGTTGGCGGTGTCCTCGACCGGTAATTCGGGTACCGATTCGGTCGCCGCGTGTTCTGGCGGCGCGTCCGCCGGAACGACAGGAGGCTCGGCGTTGATGCCGGCCGGGGCCTGGCTGATTTCTTCTTCGGTTTCACTTGGAGCGTCGCTTAGCTGGACGTCTGATGCGGACAGGTTTCCTTGGACAACCTGATCGATCTGCCGCCAAAGGTCGTTCAAGTTCCGCTCTGCGCCACCGTTGCTCCACTCGACTCGACAGTCTCCAGGCGCCGATCCCTCGTCTTCCATGACAACGACCCGGCCTTCGAAATGGGCGTCAGTCGCAATGGCGTCGACCCTTTCGGTGAGGCGTTTCACAATTGATGGATTCACGTGGAGAATAACTCTTGGCTCTTCAAGAATTTCTGAGAGGATTGCGCCAAGCATGGTCTCGATTTCCGTGAGGTTGTGTTCGTCTGTCATATTCGGGAAGAATTTCCGGACAATGGTGACAGCGGCATTGATGGCTTCGTGAAATGTTTCCGAATGGTGGCGTTCCATGTGACGAAATAACTCGGGAATCTGAATGCCCAGCGCTCGCATGGTATCGAGCGTCTGGGATTCGACGGTGTCCGAAGCCTCCCGAACGCCCTCTTCCTTGCCCGCGTTGAAAGATTCTTCGCGGGCGAGAGCAAGCTCTTCCTCGCTGTAAGCGGGCGCGACCTCCTCCTCCTCTTCCTCCTCTTCCGCATCCTCGCTTTGATCCTCGGCGTTTTCGTCGGGAGGATCGAAGGATCTTTCGAACAGGAATTTTCGTTCGGCGGTCATGCCCTGTCTGCTTTCCCTAGTCTTCTCGTTTGATCCGCAACAATAGCCGATCAGAACACCAGTTCGTCTTCCTCGCCGCCGGACGCGATGACGATCTCGCCGGCGTCCGCCAGCGCCTTGGCGGTCTGCACGATGCCGGCCTGGGCGTCGTCGACGTCCTTCAGGCGGACCGCGCCCATGGCCTCCATGTCTTCTTTCATCATCTTGCCGGCGCGTTCCGACATGTTGGCGAAGAACAACTCGCGGACCTCCTCGTTGGCGCCCTTGAGGGCCAGCGCCAACTGGTCCTTCTCGACCTGGC